>JACCDR011801308.1_pt1 | contig 145398 bp, 251 predicted proteins | sample 7446431 | NCBI WGS metagenome assembly JACCDR01 (sample SAMN15323443, study PRJNA562643) | freshwater metagenome | isolation source: river surface water | place: USA:Blue River Watershed | collected 2017-08-17
AGTAATCGAACCTAGTTAATATAGTCACCATTTTTAGATAACGAAGTTTATTTAGATGGAAAGATGTATTGTTTTACCAATAAACTAATGATAATTTCAGAGAACTTGCGATTTCCAGCTTATGACACTGGCGAGATAGACCACTTCTTACAAATGCTGTAAACAATCTATTCTGCTATGTGGGGGAATGTGCTTTCCAAACACCAATAGTTTTACCTATATAGGACTTGAACCTAACCTTTCCCCATGTCAAGGTAGCAAGATTTGAACTTGCATCTCTATATCCCAAATATAGTATTCTAACCCTTCTACTATACCCTGATTAAATGCCTACTCGAAACTTTACAAACCTATAGGCAATGGTTTATTTATGATTAAAAGCGGAATATGGGAATTGAACCCATGACTTAAACTTGGAAGGATTTTATTTTGCCTCTAAACTAATTCCGCATTAAAGAGAAATTATTATACATCTCTTGAATCAATATTTGCAATTTTCCAGTATTGTGCTAACAAATTCCTTAAAGTACCAGTAATTAAAACTGTTTCTTTGACCTTTGAGTTTAACTCAGCAAAGGTAAACCAGTATTTGCCGTGAATCCTATAGAAATAATCTTTGGTAAATTTGTGCTTATAAAGGCTTACGGTTAGTATTTGACCTGTATTGTACCACAAACGTCTCAAAGCTGAACGATGCTTGTAATATGCACCCATAGGAATCACATTAGGGTAAATTTTGAATGTCCTAACGTGCTTGAGTTGCTTTGATTTCATTAAAGTACCTTTCTATTTCATACCGCAGAGCGTCATCTTTGATGTGTTGTAATTCAGCATAAATTTGGTATGTATTGAAAATATATCGGCCTGAATCAAACTTTGCCTTACTGCCCGTATGCCAGTAGTTGCAATATGGACACCAATAAACATTTTGGCCTCTCCACATCGTTTCTATAGCACTTTCCTTGTTAGGGTGTCTTACTTTGCCACCACAACAATTTTCCTTGCCACTGGTTAATGCCCTTAGAAATTCATATAACTGCTTTTTAGAGAATTTAGATACATACCACCAATCTTGAGATTCTAGTTCGGCAATGTTAACTGATAAATGGCCTAGCAATTTTACTTGATTATCAATGATACGGCTTAAGTTATCCTGTGACTTATCATAGTCAACGTATTTCTGTAAAGGGTTATTTTTGTCTAACATACTCTAATCCATAGGTGAGCAAATGGGTGAATATAGCTTTTACAATCTGTATGAACTCAAAGTGATTGTTAATGCCAACTAAATTTGTGTGCTTATTGCTCGACATAGACAAACTATATTGAACAAGGTTTATATCAGGGCATACAATAAAGGTAGCAGTATCAATACCATACTTGTTATATGTAAACGTATACTCAGTACCGTATTGTTTTTCAATAATTAAGTCTAAATATACATCATAACAATTGATTTCTACCATAGAACGTTCTTTAAGCATATTTATTAACCTTCATTATCTAAAGATTCAATACATTTTTGCCATTCAAAGATACTATCAAATTCGTCAATAGATGGTATAGTTCCGTAACCATGCCAGTTGTCTACACCCCTATTTTTCAATAAAGTTAATTGCGCTTCTGCTTCAAGTAAAAAATGATATTCTGCTATACTAATTGTGACTTTTTCCTGCATTGATTCACCTCTGATTTATTTCTATGCACCTGACAGGAATCGAACCTGCAACCTCGGAATTAAGAGTTCCTTGCTCTGCCTATTAAGCTACAGGTGCTTATTCATTAACAAACGGTATGGACACATCATACTTATCAGGTACTAACCGCCATTCCGTTTATCCGATTAACTCACGTCTTATCACTTTGGGCTGATAACCTACTAATGATTTACGATTAGGATTCCATTCCCCACTTGGTCTGCTCCTACTGTTAATTTAAGTACACCTAATAGGACTTGAACCTACAACCTTGCGGTTAAAAGCCGCTTGCTCTGCCAATTGAGCTATAGGTGCATAAAGATAATTTTTTACGCCAAAACTATCAAACGGATTCAAGTTAACTGTAGGCATCTACTACATAATACATAATTTTTTAGTATTATCAAAGTATTTTCTGACTTGTAAATACTTAAAAGCAAGTAATTGTTTAACTTAGCAATTACCCAAGAGCAATTTCTGTAAATTGCCAAACTGTTTGGTTTAACCTGCAACCCAACTACAATGATTGAAAGTTTATACACATTTCATAAGTGTTATAAAGGTAAATCCTGCTAAATGACGGCGTTCCGGCAAACTTTCTTTTTTATAGTACCTTAGTCTTCCTAAGTTATACAAACCTTTGTTTTGTTAATTAAAGTAATTATATTACACCTGTTATTCTAAGTCTATAGGATAAAGGTACTAAATTAACTCTGTAAATCTTTCAAAACTGATTTTGGTATTTTATAACCCTCAGAAACTTTTTGCGTAACAAACTCAAACATTTCTTTAAGAGTTTCGCATCTATATTCTTTTGGTTGTTCATTTTCCTTGCTATAAATACAATGGAAATAAATTCCACACCATATATAAAAATCTGATTTTTTGCTTTTTCTTACATATGACATAACTTACAACTTTTTTGTTTCCGTTATTGCAGTATCTAACAAACTGATTAAACTTGCATCACAAAAATAAACAAGAACTAACTCAAGTGATTTTTCGAGATAGAGTTTGATACGAGAAGTATTTGGACTAATACCGTAAGAGATAACTTTTGCCTTGTTTACATAATCCACTAACTCACTGTAAACCGTTAAGTTAGTGTTAATTTTGTTTAAGGATGAATCAATTTTTTCAAAGATATTATGTAGTTCTTTCATCTTTTTACCTAGCTTTTCAAATATACTCTATAAGTAGTCAGAAATCTTTTTTACTCACTAGCCCGAATTGACGGTATTGCTTACGCAACAAATTCTTCATTTTCACAAAAGTTAAGTAGCTTGAAATTGTCAAACCTGACTACATAAAAAATTTTAACTCAAAGTTGTTTGTTGTGCTATAGGAAGTTGGTACTATTTTAACGTTAAAATGAAGTTACAAATACAAAGCAGAAAGAAACTCCAATAAAAACAAAGATAGCTATAGGAACAATAATCATAATCCAATAAGTTATGTCAACTGCTTTTAATGCAATATCATTTAACAAGCGTTCAATTTCTTTCTCATTAGGCTTATATTCATTAAAGTAGTACCAATACCGCTCTTTGAATAAACGAAAGTATTCTAAAATTTCTTTCATATCAGCTTTCCCTTTTAACAAATTCTTCAAATACTACCGTCTTAACTTGTTTATCATTTTCAACTATAACCTTGTCAAACTTGAAAATTTTTAATGGCTTCTGCCTAAGCCAAACAAGTTTAATCATGCTTGCCGTACCTTTGCTATCGGCTACTGAGAAGCCGATAAAATACTCTGCTTCGTTAGCCATCACTTCATTCCTGATATAACCAGCACGTTTACCTAATGACCAATTTGCAGGTCGTGGGATGACCTTTAAGCCATACTTCTTAGCATATTGCACACCTAGTAAATCCACACCCCTAGCCATGCCTGAGACTATAACAACATTAGATAAGCCCCATTCAGATAGACATTCATTTACTTTATTATCAAGAATGTTGAAGTCTGTAAACTCTCTTGAGCCAAATATACATACCTTAGTCATTAAAATTTCCTTTTGTAATAATCCATTAACTTGTTAATTTGGTCAATATGCTCTTTAGCCCTATCTATACCAAACTGTCTCCATTCACCATTCAAACAATCATTGTTAACTTGCTCATTGGTGGATAACCATTCTAATATTTCAGGCGGGTAAAGAACAAATCGCCCTTCAATATCAACCATATCTGGTATTCTAGGGTCATCAAAATTTATTTGTATAGTAATCTTTCCTCGCCACTCACTTTCGCTTACAGATATTTCTACATTATAACCCAACAATGTAGCAAATGATTCTGCAAAAAAATCTAGTCCTATACCTCTATCCAAAGTAAAGGCCATAAATGAAGCATTGATAGAGGCTGATTCAAATGTTAAATGAGGGTAGTTCTCGATAAACCAGTTAAAGAAATCACCGTTAACGAATATGTTTAACTCATATGTGGCCTTATTATTGGCACTCACAAGATTCTTTAACTTGTGTAAGCTAGGTGTCATTATCTTAGTCATAAGTTACTTTCTCTACAGCCTCATACAATAAAATTTGATACTCTGCAACCTTGTTTGGAAGCCAATCTTTCCATTGGTAGAAATTGTATGTCCGGCCTCGCCTTATAAGGAATATATTGTATCCACGAACTGTAAATACCCTTAATGTTGTTTGTACGGTAATCTTATTGTGAAACATTGCACTCACCATTTGTAATATTGACACCATCCACAATAGGATAAATTTTTACATTGTTATCTGTATCATACAAATAAATGTAGTCATATTGTATATTGTAACTTGATATTGATAATGTTTCGTTATAACACATTTGATTAGGGTTATCATCCTTAATGACAATAGTAGCAAACAACATACTGATTAGCAAAGCAACGAATACACAAGCCTTAATGCCAAAATACCAAAATTCAGATGTTTCTAAAAATGCCATAATTAAAGCAATTTCAATCCCACAAAAAATTATGTGACCTAGAAGAATCAACCTAATAATATTATCGTAATCCATCTTGACACTCCTTGTATTTGTCCATTGATTTATCAATAGCAAACTTTACAAATAACCTATCGTTTAATCCAATAATTCTGATGTGGGCATAAGGAATTTCTATAGAGGTAATCTGTTTCTTGCCCCTATAGTGAACATAATCACCAATTTTTAACTCTAACACACTTGTTTTAATCAACATAATACCCCTTATTTATCAAGAAACTTCTCATTTCTAAATGCTCTTTCTCCGAGTAGATTCCTTTTCTGATTAACAACCTAACTGATACATAATCTTGATTTGTGTCTACATTACAGACTGTTACAATGCCCTTATCACAAACACTACCCAAAGGCATAACCAATGAATGATTTATTTCTTTTTTGTAATCTTCTTTTTTCCAACCATATAAATTGTATGTTATAAATGTCCTAGACATATTTCCTCAGAATACTAATTACTTCACTTGGAACACAATAAGCATCATAATATATCTTTGGCTTATTAGATATATTATCCCAAATTTTAAGCATATTGTCATTAAAATACACAACTCTCTTATCTTTAACAACAAAAATTATGCCTTTTTTATGTATATAGGGGTCATCATACAGACTTATAAAAGACATATCTAACCTCTTGCTTTCTTTTAACAAACTTGCAATTAAATCATCCATTACAGACCTTGATTTTTAGCAAGTTTATTGTAATCTTGCTCGGATAACAGATGAAATACTACTAGCTCTGCCTTAAATCCATTATCTAGTAATTTAGCTAGTCTGCGCTCTGCAACAGCCTTGTAGTAAATATACTTACCACCTTTGCTTCTGCCTTGCAATTTTCCATCAATTTTAATGCCATATAACTTGTCCATTATATATCTCCTATCTACTTAATTATCAATACTTATAGTTGGTTTAACTGTAGCAATTTTGGTATCCAACACACCTTTGCCATTTAATAATGTTAAATGAATTTTTATGCTATATTGGCAATCGGTTAAACTATAAAACTTAATTCGTTCCATAATTATTTCCTTATCTGGAATTGTTGTGATTATATTGCCATCATAAGGTTGACTTCCAGACATTAAAAATACATTATCAACAAGAACTATGTAAGTTATGATATTGGCTGATGGTTGACGCTTGGCAAGATTGAACTTATTAGCTAATGTAGGTACAACATCAGAAATGTTGCGAAATGTCCACATAACCCTGTAAAAGTTTGTTTCATTGTATGCCACATCCAAATTGTATTGTGTGCCATTACAGCTAAACATAACAACCTTTGTATGGTCATTATCATAGTCAAAATGAAAATCTAGGCTACTTAAATCAACATCATAAACAGCACTCAGCCATTCTAAGGCCAAGTTACAAAATTCATTAACTCTAGTATTTATATCTTTCATACCAAACTCACATTGATTAAAGACAAGTCAGACAATAAAGATTCTGACAATGACATACAATTACAATAACAAACAGACTTTCTAACATCATAGCATAAAGAAAAATATGATGGTTGTACAAAACTTAACTCGACATATTTAGGTGAAACAGAATAACAAGAAATTTCAAAATAGTCTTTGCCATATTTTTGCAAAAGATAATCTAATCTAACAGGAAATTTGCTTAAGTCAACCCATTGACCCCCAATGTAAATTAGCTGTTGTGGGTTAAAGTTGATTTGAGTAAAGCCCTTGCTATTAAGCAAATAACCATCACTCATTTTATCAACTAATCCTAGCTGACACCATTCTTGAACTGGCTCTGAGGAAGCATTAGGAAAGAATGTGTACTGAATATACATAATACCCCATTAAAGTTTCACTCATAGCATTTAACTCTGCTTCATAACACATATAAGTATCCTTATCCCACAACTCTTTTTCTTTCTTGAGTAAAAATTCTACATAACTTAATTCTCTTAATAATCTATTCGCTTGCAAAGTAATGTCTCTTAAACTAGAACTACGCTCCAAATTATCAGGCACAACCATATCAAGTAACCATGCGTTATATGCTTCAAACAAAGCATATAGTCTTGTTTCGCCTATATAATCAACTGAATTACTATCCCCATCATAGGGATATACAAATGGAATATCCATATCATTATCTCCTTAAATAAAAAATGCTAACTAAGTAGCATTTTATCACAAATATTAGATTGTTGTATAGTACATTAGTGCTATGGAATGACAATCAATACATAACCCATTGACATACCAGCTAAGAATAACATGTTCAAGAATACCGAACCAAACAATGCTATCCGATAACCTTTAATTTCATCAGAGCGTGACCCCACACTTAGATAGCTGAAAAATTTCTCTGCATCGGCCACAAACCTTAATAAATCTAACTGCCCATCAGGTGTTAAATAATGATATTGCTTATTTATTAACTTATAATGTAGTTCAATCAATTCATCTAACTTGCCCGAATCCGTAAACCAATAAATAATTTTCTTTAAGTCCATTATAATAGCTCCCAATCTACCCTTTCTAATTCTGATGCTGACATCTTATTAAATGCCTTTTGACGCATCATTAACAATTTGCTTTCGTCATATGGTTCTGCAAAATATAAGCCTTCTACAAATCTCAAGGTTGCCAATGTCCTACTTTGAAAGATTGAATCTACGCTGGCCTCAAGTTTGTTAGCTACTTTATTATCAATAATATCTATATTGGCATACATATTTTCCAGTGTACCAAACTCTGCGATTAGCTTTCTAGCAGTCTTATCACCGATTTTTCTACCACCTTTGATGTTATCACCTGTGTCACCAGCTAATGCCTTGTATGTAGCTATATGCTCTGGTTGCATATACTTCATAGTTACCATATCTTTATTATAAATGAAATTTTCTTTGTCATGCAAATAAAGAATATTAACTTTGTCTAACTGTGAACATTGAAATAAATCTTTGTCGCCAGTCATAATTCCTATAGCCTCACATTCTTCTAATTTGTTAAAGCTATAAGCTATGGATGCTATTTGGTCATCAGCCTCATAATGACTATACACACTTTCAGGCAAATGTTCTTTGACCAACGACTTAACTTCTTCAATAAATAAATAACGCTCTTTGTCAGGCTTCCTATTTGCCTTGTATTCAGAATTTAATGCTTTCCTGACATTATCCTCTGGTGGAGTTGGTTCGTCAAAACAGAAGATTATGTGAGTGGTGTCAAATAATCTTGCTCTATTGATAAGCATTGTATACCAATACCAATTTCGCTTTACATAATATGCCCTACTGAGTAGGGCATTCATATCAACAATCAACAAACGCATAATATACTCTCCTAATGTAAGTTTAAGAGAGTATACTATACTTATGTCAAGTAGCCTATTTGATTTATATTAGAAATAGTATCGTGGTACTATAATTAGCTCGACATTTCTACTTTTGGTACTAAAAACAACTTTTTTTAATTTGCCGCTTTTAGTAGGCAATATGCCCCTAATTACCTTGCCCTCTTGAACTACATTATCAATCAAACAATTTTGGTATCGTTTACCAGTGTATAAATATGCAATATCATTCATTCTTATTCATCCTGAATATCTGCTTTGTTATTCCATAAATTATTACTTGGAACTGTAGCAAAACGGAATACACCACCTAACAAAATAGCTAAATTTTGACGGGTTTTTCTGTTTTTCCTCATATCAGTAATATCTAAAACTCGTCTACCATCTGATATTTTATAAAAGACACGATAATTAACTTTATCACCATTGCTATTTTCAAAATCGCCTTCGTGGTAATAACGATGAAGAATCATCTCTGGAGACACCTTATCACCATCTCTCATGGCAAACCTTACAGTTAGTCTCTGGGCATCCAACTTATTACCTTTTTCATCTAATCCGCTATAATGTTCCAAAAACTTTAAGGTAGATAATTCAATAATGTCTTTGCCTAACGAACCTAAATCTTTTTTGACACAACCTACACACTTGGCTACTTCTTTTTGGTAATCATCAAGCAAGTTCTGTAGCATAAAACTCTCCTGTGGGCTTCGCCCTATGAATTTAGACTTTAATTATAACTCAAGAAATCTGTTTTTGCTCTGGTTATTTAGTCCTATAAGATAAAATTCCTATAGGCTATGTGGTATTTTATGGTATCATTAAACCTTAAAGGAGAAATTTATGAACTTATTTGATATTTATTATGAACAATACAAGAAGTGCTATGATGACTATATTGTTTATTGTAGACCCGGCAATTCAATTAGTATGAAATGGGCTAAAGAACAAATATTTCTGTGTCAGAAGCATAAAATTAAGTTAAGTAGTGAAGACCATTCGTTACTTCAATCAGAGCAAAGATTATCAACCAAAACATATAAAAGATTATGTAAAGTTGCCAATAATGAATGGGAATCAGCACTCAAGTAAGCTACTGAAGAAATAGGAACTATGCAGGATTATTTGAGAAGTTTGGCTGATAAGAACTTAGTAGATATGTACTTCAATAGATATACTAAGTTAGTTACTGACTTTATGGGCAATGATATGGTATTTGTAGATGCTTACGATATTGGTTGCCCAAACAAAGGGTATGCAAACCATCAATACTGCAAGAGCAAAGCATCTAAACTGCGTAAAATGGGCTTTAATGTTGAGATTCATCAAGCAAGCTACAATTACGATACCTTGCACAATGGCACACGCAGAGCATCTTATAAAGGCATTTTGGCTAATGTCAATGATGTAATTGGATTGTATTTCGCTACATTTAGTGATTTCCCTAAACAGTGGTTCAATGAAGATACCAACAGGGAATTAGAACTTATCAGAGTATTTTACACAAGGCCATATCCTTCGCTGTACTTATATCACTTTACTAATCCTGAAATTGACACAGATAAGCTACAATATAGATACGAAAAATTAGAGGAATAATGAAACAAATTGAAGAGTATTTTTTCTACGATTTATATAGTAGATACAACTATGTATGTCATAGAATTTTTGACCTACGCAATGATAAAGAATTCTTGGAGATTGTTAATCAACTCAAATTAGACCTCAAAAAAATTTTCAAGAAACACAAATTTAGAATTAACCCCAAAGAGTGGAGCTACTTTGATGAAAATTTGAGTTTCACAAGGAAATTTTGGGATAAACTTATTCTTAATGATTCTGCAAAACAGGAATATGATGATTGCTTTAGTGCCACAATTACTAAAATTGATAATCTTAAACAATCACTGTGGGATTCAAAGAACAAACTGCGTTTAGATATGTGGGCGCACATCAATAGCATACCAGTTGACTTATTCCGTAGTGATAAACTAGAACCAATATATTATTTTGTAAAAAATTCTTACGGCAAAACATATCAGGATGAAGCTATAGGGTTGGCACAAAATTTGTTCGGGCTTAACTTTGCTTGTATCATCACCAAATGTTTAGGAACTCATAACAACCATTATAAACCTGAATATTCATATATGATATGGGCTAACATTAAACCAGAGTATGCTGAATTATTATTAAATGCTTGGCCTATGTGGAGCATTGATAATGAAGCACCTCACTGGTTATATCCTATGACTGTTAATCAAGAAACACTACAAGAGTATGCCAAACTGCCCAACATTGAATTTAATGATTACTTATTAGAAGGAGAAAATGATGGATTTTAATATTGTTTATGACCAATGGCTTCAAGCATACCAAAGAAACAATACCTACAAGTTAGATTATGACTTGTTATTGAACAAAATACGTTTACTAGCTGGCATACTCAAGATACAATTAACAGATAGTGATGAAAGTGATTTAATGAGTGGGGTTAGTCCGAAATATTTCTTAACTATCATTGATAAATCATGGCTTTATGTTTATGAAAGTATTGTGATAGAATGGATAAAGAGCGAGAATACAAGAAAGGATAATCTCATTCAGGCTGAAAAATTGGCTAGGGATGATTTATTTAACTACATTGGTACTTTACCTCAAGAAATATTTTGGGGTTCAAATTTGACCTATTTTATGGGTATTGACGTTACACCAGACAACGAAGGTTATTGCTATGACAATATATTAAAGAATCGTTGGGTTAATCATCTTAATAGCTATGGATTTACTACTGAGGTTCGACAAGTGTTGCACCAAAATAAATTTATTCAGGCCATATATGCCAACGTTAACGATAGATTGAAATTTGTTATGTGTTATCCATATAAAGAATGGGAACATTTAGACATTGATGATACGTTGACGGATTTGCAGAAGTCATTTTATGAAGTTCCGAACTTTAGAGATGAGTTGGAACATTTGTTCCAAGAGGATTATATTATGGGTATGACACCAGAAGAAATTATGGCTGAGAAAATTTGTATTTATTACAATGTTGACCTAAATTTGATATTAAGTATGGCAGATAAATTTGCCAAAGTTATGGATACTCCTAAGTTAATATCACTAGGGCTAGTAGGGCAAATGTTGGATTATGGCAATATAGAATCTTACCTTGACACCTTTAGACCTGATTCGCAAATGATAATGGAGTACAAATATCGTTTAATCCAAGAGTTTAGTGGTTAGTCATACTGCTAAGGCTTTGGCCTTAGTACCATTGTCCTATAGGAGTGTTATATATTAAACGGTATAATGCTCCTATAAACTACTCAAAGGATAAGGTAATGAACAAAGCAATTTTGATTTTTGAAGGTGTAGAGTACAAAATATGGTTAGGCCAAGATTATAAATTTGGTGGTAGTCAACCCTTGAATGATGGTGAAGCAGATGCTTGGAATTTGGTTCATAATGACCACAGTCCGTTTACATCTGTTTATGTCAAGAATGACTTTAATTATGTTGATTATTATGTCAAACCTGAATATATCAAGGTAGGTTAAAATGAGAATTTATTTCGACAATCAATATTTGGGAAACATTTCTGAATACATCAATTATCCTATGCTAAATAATCAGCTTACCGATGAAGATATGCAAGATATAGTTAATAAACACTGCTATTCCGCAGAGGGTAGTGCTACTGTAACTTTGGTATGCACCAGTGAAGTATATTACCTCACACAATGCCCGGCTAAGTTTGTTATGTCTATGATATGTAGCAAATATCCTAATATTGCCCCACAACTCATTGAAATTGGTAATTATCAAGGTCAATTTAATGTATTTAAGACAAAATACCTTAATGATATTGAATATCGTGAAGATGCAAAATTCTTTGGAAACTCCCTTGAAGATATTGTTAAGATTCACTACAACACCTTTCTTAAATATGGAACTTTGCCTTATAATGCTAATAAACTTAAAGAATACTTTGACCTGTTATTTGATTTAATGGAAGGCGTGAAATCTATAGGCTACTCACCTGAATTAGATTGCAGAACGCCAAATATCTACAAAAATGTTGATGGAACATTTGTTCTAGTTGACCCTATATGGGTTATAACATCTAAATATGGTGATAGAAGTGAAAGTTACTAAAATGGATTTTAATGTGGCCTATGAAAAGTGGTTACAAGCATGGTTGAATTTGGCGGAAGCTGTAATTGATGCACAAAGTAAATGTATAGATATTGATAATAAAGCACCTGAAATCATCAAGAAACATTTGATTGCATATAATGAAAACATACAAAAACACCGCAAAATACAATGGGGCTTCTATGAGCAATCACCACAAGCACTACACTTGGCCTGTAAGGGTGAATTTTTGGCTCTTAAGCAAGCGGAATTAGATGCTAGGCATAGAATGTTTAATTGTACCCATTGCTTTGAAACTAAGCAGTTCTATGGTCAATCTATGAACCTTGTAGAAGTTATAGATTATTGCCAAACTGAGTGTTGGCAAACCGTTATCAATACCGTCAACCGTTATAGGGATATGGGCTTCACTGTGGAAGTTAAGTATTGTGCTTTCGATGGCAATAGCAAATTGTTTGATAGCTCATGGGGTGCATATTACATTTATGCCAACGTCAATGATGTAAGAAAATTCTTATATGGCTCATATCCTTACGAAACTCAAAATACACAATATATGGAATTGGTCTATCCGCCTGTATTGCCATTAGATAATACACATCATGCCACATATACTAACTTGATTGATATTTAGTTATGTCAAGTTGAATTGCCTAGATACAACTATATATACGCAAATAAATAAGGTGATTAAATACCACCTTTTTCTATTTCTACAATCTCTAGTTCAGCTAAACATCTGTACAATATATTGCCCTTACTTAACTTCATACCCTTGTGATGGTGTCCAAATAACCACATCTGAGGACTTACCATTTCAGATAACACCTGTAATGCTTGCCTTGTCCTAGACACATCTCTAATGCCCATATCATTAGCTATCCACTGTGGGCAATCATGGCTAATAATAATGTCCGGCTTAAACTCCACAATGCTTACAATTAAACCTGATAACTCGCTGTATGATTGTTCTTCTTCTGCGAACCAATCTCTGCCCATAACCCTGTATGCCTTATCAATAGAATTTGCACCTCTAATGCAAGCTACACGATAACCTTCAAAATCATAACAACCGTTTAAGCTGTATGGCTGATTAACAAATGGGTAATAATCATGGTTGCCAAATACTACATAATGCTTAGAACATTTGTTCCATCTATCAAGTTGTTTCTCATGGGCTGACTTGAAGCCTAAATCACCTAATTGGATGGTTAACCCACTAAGTAATTGCTCATATTCTGTCATCTTTCCATGCACATCACCAATGACTTTAATAATTGCACCTTAATCTACTTTATTATCAAAATAACTCTGGTTGACCTAGCATAAACATCACTTCCCGTTCAGTCAATTGCACAACCTCAGTACCTAAGAAGTTCACAGTCATATTTGGACAAGTTAACCACATATTTTCTAACCAATGTGGTGCATGATGACAAAATTTTTCTTCATAATCATCATCCTCTGTAGTCAATCCATATGCTTCTTCTGGTGTTAACTCAAGTACCTCTGTGGATACCAAACAACTATCATGCAATTTATTCAATGCGTTCCTATATACCCAACTACGTTTAATCCAATAAAAATTTTTCATGGCTATTCTCCTTTAACATATCTTAACATTAACCTAAATAATCATCTATAGGAATCATATCCTATGTTACACAACTGACACACAACTGTCACATTAACACCATTTGTAGCAATTTCATATGAGTTTCATTAGAGAACTTGACAAGAAATCTAAGAGTAAGATATACTCATATTTAGTAAACACTATTGCGGATGCAATGTTTTAGTGTTTACGGTGGTATATAAACTATATTGCATCCTTTTGATGATTATATAAATTAGAAATTACCATCTTTACCCCCAAAAGAAAAATCTTTTAATCTTCCACAATAGCTAGGATTGTATCTACATCAATCCTGTTGCTTGTCTTAAAAGCAACCAATTTATTTGATTGATTGTAACAAAAAAGATTTTATTGTTAAATACCCAAAAGGCATAAAATATATAGGAAATATTATGATTAAAGAACTTAATTTTGATGTTATTAAGCAAGATTTAAGTAATGGTATTTACATTGAAGTTGAAAGAGAATCTTTGGTTAGGAAGGGTGATATTATTACTCAGTATCATCCTGACTTTGGAGACGGGATTATTTCTTGGTTTGTAGTTACTCATATAAACAAAAATTATGCTTATGTAACTGGATTATCTGGCAAAAAATACAAATTTTTCTTGACTTATAGAGAATTTGGATTTAGACCACTCCCGTTATTGTATGGTGATGTCAAGATATATAAATTATTTAGAGCCAAAGATTAAAAGCGTTTCTTTGATGTAAAAGAAAGTTTACATCGTTTATACTTTGGTTAGTCTAATACTTTACACTGATATAAAAAGATTCTCTTTTGAGTGAAAGATAAAAATTACAAGTTATTCATTCATCTGCCATATATCTCCCTTTGTTACATTTGAATAGAAAGCAATCATACTACCTTCGGGTAGTATTTTTGTTTTAAGGACACAAGATGCTTACTTGTAATTATTGTATAAATGACACTAACTATTTGACACAAGTTAAGTTTATTTATTACTCTATACTTAGCATATATACCATAAAGATTCCCATATATACCATGAAGATTTTTCTATTGCCATAGCGTTTTTGAACAAGAGTGGGCGCAAGCGTAGTTAATGATAATCAAGTAAATATATGGCTTATAAGTTGTAAAATATGAATGACCACACCACTCGCAGTTCAAATAAAGCCCTACAATTAGCACAATATTTAACTTTACATAATGTTATTTGACTTTCCATAATATTAAAATATTTGACTTTACATAAGGCATTCATTGTGTTATACTTCTTTGTGTGAGGCAAGTAATGAAAATAATTAACAAATATGCTAATGGAATACAAACAATAGAAGATAAGTTTGATGAAGTGTATCTTGCTTCGTTAGTCAAAGATATAGAATATTATATAATTTTGGTTGCCTTGTATGATGGTTTATACATAGAAGAAGATAGCTTTGATGGTTCGGCGATAACATATACTATGAATGGTAATAACCTTGTAATGTCTACAGACAAGGCCACTTCTGAGTATGTAATGTAAATATTACTTCTTTCCTATTGTGGTGGTTTGTGTTTAAGTTACAATATACAAAACAAATTAACAAAGGAAGGATTTATGAGTGATGAATTAGAGTATTTAGTTACCCAATTAGAAGATTTAGTGCAAATGGCTAATAATTGTATTCGCTCTGGTGGCAAAGTAATTTGGGATAACTATGATGAATGTAAATATTTGATTGTTTACCGCCCATCATTTTTTAGCAATGGTGGATTTTATGATGGAAACATCCATATTTGCGATTTAACTGAATCGGAAATTAAATATGCGATAAACGCAATTGCTTTGTATGAAAAGGTAAATTAAATGTCAGAACCTATTGATTTAACACAAATTAAAAATGTTGACTTAGCTGTTCAAGCTATAGAGTGGATGAAAGAAAATTTTGATGCTCAACGTAATCAAACTTACTACTTACTTGAGATAACAAGCAATGATGGGCTTTCAGCTATCATTATCATTCACCAAGACCCACAAAAAGTTGATTTTAATTATCTTATATCAACAAAACTAAGTGGAGCATTGTATTTTGCCAACAATCAAGAATATTACGATTATTTCTGTTCACAATTTGGTATTTCAGACAAAGCAATTTTGTTTGACAAAGGAGATTTTTAATGCAAGTCTTAATGATTTATGTCTACTACTTATTGCTTATTGGATTACTGTACGCCCACTGGCATACATCTATAAAATTTGGTAATTTGTATCTTGAGGCTAAACAAAACAATAAACTTAATATTGGTTGGCATTTATTCGCTATCTTTGTTGGCCTAACAATGTCACCATCTAGCTTTGTTCATAAACACGTTGACAAATTAACATCTTTTGGATTTTTGGCTTTTGTGTTTTTATTTATCTATGTTAATTTACTGTAATAAAGAACTCGACAGGCAAGACAAATATTTCTTTGTAGGTAATTTGTCTGTAAGATACAAATTAAAGGCTGGCGACAAAGAATATATTGTTTCAGCCTCTAATGTATTTTGGAATTATTTTACAGTTTCAGATAAATCAATGGTTGCCATAGTAACTAATGATATTAAAGAAACGTTGAACACTGAAACCAAAAATATAGTTAGTATGAGTATAGAGGAGATTATATGATTCCTGTGGTTATCAATGGCTCAAATGGGGTAGGTAAGGATACATTTTCTACTATGTGCAGTCAATATTGCCTTGTGAAAAATATTTCCAGCATTGACCAATTAAATGAATTTGCCCGGCTAATTGGTTGGAATGGTGTCAAAAATGATTCTTACCGCCTGTTTATGAGCGAATTAAAGCAAACGGTAACGAAGTTTAATGATGCTCCCACCAAATATTTGTTAGAACACATTACCTTAAATGCCCCATACAATGGCTTATTATTTATGCACATCAGAGAGCCACTAGAAATAGGCAAGATTCAACGTTTAAGTCCTTTGCCTGTAGTTACACTACTCATTAGGAGAAACTTAACTGTAGCCCAAAATATAGCAGATTTAGGTGTTTCTAATTACCCATACGATTACACAATTGAAAATTCTGGCACTATGCAAGATTTATTGCACAAAGCAAAGAAATTTGTTAGTGAGGTGTTGCATGATAGACTTTAGCCCTACATCTGTAGACTGTGATTACTGGCGACACAACAGTAATATATTTGTTGTTTCTAGGATAGCTAACTTTGGATATGGAAAAATTTTTGTTTATCACGATTGTTCATTCGCAGAAGTAAGGGATAGGTTATCTGATTGGCAATCTAGGGCAACTACAGTAGACAATGCTATAACTTATTTAAGGGAATGTGGATTCACTCAAGTAAGCAATCATCCGAGGGATTAAAAATGGCTATTAGACAAAAAGGTAAATTAACCAGAAAGACTTATGAAAGGAAGCTAAAGGTGTACTTGTCTCTTCATACTAAACACACCACAGGAAGCAACCTAGTTAGTTTAAGGCAACTTAAAGCAATGGCTAATGTATTGAAGATTAAACAAGATGTAGCTATAGAGTTTGAACATTTGAAGCACGAAAGATTAGTTGAATTAGGCCATATTCAGGATGATAATAGACAGACTGTAGAATATTTTGAAGGTCTATATTCGGCAAGGTGGTAAAATATGATTAACATATATTCAAAGAGCGATAATGAGTTAGGACGTTTCTTGAGTAACTTCACCTATAGCCCATTTAAGTTTGATAATCAAATTTGGGCTTCTGTGGAAGCATATTGGTTCGCTTATCCTTTGTTTAGAAAACTAGGAATAGACTATTGTAATGGGGTTAATTATTACGATGACAGTATTATTCTTAAGGACATTGATTATTTGAGAAATTTATATGGTTACAAAGCTAAACAGGAAGGCCACGCTTTGCATATTAAACACAGAGTTAATTATGCTTATGATGGTTCTTGGAGATTTATTTACAAAAATGTATGCTTGGCTAAGATAACGCAATGTGAACAGAAATACCGTCAAATGTTAATCGAATCTACAGATGACTTTGAACATTATTATCAATACGGAACTAAGAAAGTGTATCCCGCAGAATATCAATGGACTGCTATTGTGTGGAAAAGCATTAGAGAAGAATTACAAAATCCGTTATCTATATGGAATATTGATTTAGGAAAATATGGGAACTGATATACACTTTTACTCAGAGATAATGACATCTCCAAACAAGCATAATGCCAAGAAAATAAAAATTGATAGAAATTATGTTCTATTTGCTCATTTAATTAAGTTATCACACAAGGGTAAGCCTAGTTACCTTTCTTCTAGGTTTAGAAAATTGTTAAGAGATTCGACATATCATACACCATACTATTGCACAATAGATGACATAGTTAACTATGATTGGAGCATGAAATACCCAACTGGCATAGAAATTACTGGGGAAAGCTATTTGAATGACATCCCTAATGGTTTAACACCACATATTATAACTGATGAAGATTACGCTAATATGTGTTTTGAAAATACAATGCTTGAGAATAAAGATTCTAACCCACGTTGGTTAGACCTGCATCTTAATCCCAATACTGTAGTTCGACCACAGGATACAGTATTCCTATACTACCCCATGCCTCTTACCTACATTTGCAAAAATTTTGTAGATATGATACCATACTTACAATCACTCAAAGCAGATAGATTTGTTTTTTGCTTTGATAACTAACCAAAGGAGATTTATGCAAGTTACGAACAATTATTTAATCATTGAACCAAATCCCATTTCTGACCATCAAACAACTACTGGTTTATATGTGGCAAGTGGTAAGGCAACAAGTCAAGTACAATCAGGCAAGATTGTTCAAAAGGGCAAGGGCAAAACAATCTATCAATCTGGTGTAGAAATCAATATTCCTATCCCATATGACATTGATAATAAAGTATATTTCTTGTCATCTCAGGCCATAGAATGGATTATAGATGGTAACAAATATTTGTTACTTGATGCTGATTCTGTCATTGCATACTCATAGTCTTTCAGCTACTGCTTTATCATTAGTCTTATAGCTACTAATGTAGTCTTATAGCTATTTTGTAGTTGAAAACCATTAAATAGTACCAACGTCCTATAGCACAAAGTAAATCACTCAGATATAATTCCTTTATTGACTGAAACAAGGCAAACAAACAAGGAAAAAACAATGACTAAATTAACTGCTAAACCAGAAGGTAAGTTCAAAGTGGGCGATAAGATTTACAGCCAACATTACTTGTATCCAGAACATAAATATTGGTACACAGTTATTCGTGTAACAGCCACACAAGCAGTAGCCCAAATGGATGTAAATACCAAAGCCACCATTAAAATTCAAGCAAACTACAATGGTCAACGCTGTATCTTGATTGGTAACAAAGACAAATGGGGTCAAACAATTTATTATGCTTGTGAGGTAGTTAATGAAGCGAATTAACCCATTAACCATATTAAACTCAAATGGCTTAATATTCTTACTAAGGTTATTTGCCTAGAATTGAATGATGGAGACTACATTAGAATTAAGGGTTTATCTTAGAGTTTAGGGTCTTTAGCTCATTGGTCAGAGCAGTCCGCTCATAACGGATTGGTAACTGGTTCGATTCCAGTAAGACCCACTTAGTATTAAATAGTATCAATGTCCTATAGGATATATTGTTTAAGGATGATATAATTCTGTATATAACTTACTTAAACAAACAAACAAAGGATAACATTATGCACATCATTAAATCTGACAACGTTAAAGGTTACAATACATCAACATTATATGTTTATACCGAAAAAGCAGTATATAGCTTTGAGTGTGGCCTTGACTTAGCACAATGGATTGCTTGTATTGAAGAAATCTATGCTGAGTATGATACCGATATTGTTGATTATGAATATTGTATGGAAAGTGGTTTTTTTATTTTACGGCAAGATATTGATGAAAAGGTTCGCTACAATATTGATTTGTACCCAGAGTTTGCCGAAATTTTTTGTATTAAATACTAAAATTTGCGACATTAGTTCAAAGGACAGAACAGTGGACTTCTAATCCTCAAATATAGGTTCGATTCCTATATGTCGCACTTTATTTTATTATCAATGTCATTATAGTTCAATGGATAGAACGCTTGGCTACGAACTAAGCAATGTGAGTTCAAGTCTCTCTAGTGACATAAAACTTATCTCAAGAGGAAGGATTTATGTTTAATATAAAAGCACACTTTCAATTAGTTGAAGTATTGCCAAACGGTAATCATAGAACTTTGATGATTTCGTCTAAATTTTCTAAATGCGTCGAAGGGATTCAAAAATTCCCTAACATTCAAAATATTTTCAGTGGCCTGATGTTATCTGTATTTACCAGCAAATGGTATGAAAAGGAACGAATTTTTGAGATTCACACATGGTATGAAAATGACGAAGATTAACAGTTTTGAAGTAAACGGCTTAACAATCAAAAAGCATTTCGGCAACTCAGAGTATTTTTCACAATTTGACGTTTATCAAGGTGATACTCAGGTTGCTTATATGAAATTTGATGATGGATATTTTACTGTAACTAGACATAATAGTTGCTTTGTCATTTATGAATCCGAGATTGATTACTCAGAATTAGCAAAAGAAATAAGAAAAACCACCAAAAAAATCAATAAGTATTTGCTAGAAAGATTTATTGAAGAACAACTTTAGAAGTCAATAATGATTAAACCTAAACATATTCCCCCTGATATTGAAGTAATGTCACCTGATGGAATCTTTTATGTGCTTAATGAGGTCGAGTTTGCGCTATTACGGGCTGATATTGCAGAATTAAACGAATCTGGATGGATGGTTGTCAGCAAAGACCACAAGGGCAATCTTACATATTACAGAATCTACCCAAATGGTAGAATGGATGATTGGTCATGGTTTGAAGGTGAACATCGTTGGGATTCAGCTTTAATGAGAATCTTAGCAGTCAAGACCCCACCACATTTTAATCCATCTGAATAGTTATACTGTTAAGGATTTGTCCTTAGTCTTACAGCTACTAACGTAGTCATAAAATGCTAACAAGTTAGTACCTAATTCCTATAGGTACATTGATTATTTGGTTTATAATTATATTTTACATGGCCTCATAGTTTAATGGACAAAATAGAGGTTTCCTAAACTTGAGATTCGGGTTCGATTCCTGATGGGGCTACTGATTTAAGGATTATTTATGAAAAAGACAACATTTCTTGAGACACTGTGGGATACTATAAAATTATTTTTCAGTGTTTACTTTAAGACTTTGAATGATTTACTAGGCGGTTTCAAATTTATAAATGATTTGGCTGAAGTAATGGCCTATGTTACAGTGTTCATTGGTATTGCAATATTAACTGGCATTGTAATATGTGGTAGTTTCGTGCTTATTGCTATATTAGTAGGTTAACTATGAATTTGAAAATGTGTAGTTGTTTTATGTGTAAGTTAGGGCGTAAGTCTAAATGTGAACGAAAGTCAATCCTTCGTAAGAAACGTGCTAACCGTCAACAAACTAAAGCGATATTGAAAGAAATTGCTTTAACTGAGAATAAAGATTTAGCTGACAATATCGAAAATGATGTTGCCATACCATACAATGGTTAATATGTACATAACATTTGATTTTGATGGCACACTGCAATACAAAGATAAGCCTAGAGCCTCATTGTTAGGCATTATCAAACAACTACCAAACTATGGTATTAAACCATTGGTATTTACTACAAGGCAAGACGTTCACATTCCAGAGGTTAAAGATTTTCTATTAGAACATTTGGGCTATGAATTACCAGTATATAATACTAACTCTGTATATAAGGCAGAGCATCTTATCAACTCATCTTTCTTTGGTCTTGAGTACAACTTTAACGGCTTAACCAAAGACAATTACTTCTTTCATATTGACGACAATTACGATGAATTATTTTACTGGAATAAGTACAAAATCCAACTAAAATTTGGTGCTAGATTTATTTTGGCATCCAATATGAATAAATTTTATAACTACTTGCATAACTTAGGGCTGAAATTATGATTATGAAAGCAAAGATTGTATTTAGAGGGTGGAGTGATATTAAACCCACGCCTGTTTATATTTATTTATCAGGTAACAATGCCTACAAGGTAAGACAATGCTTTAATGATAGTGTCTTAAATAGCAACTGCGGTTGGGATAAAGGTTGGGCAAGTTTAATGACTAATCCAGTTCTGAACTATGAAGAAACATTGGATATTATCAAAGAAGTATTGCAAGACAATGGCTACACAGAAATACAAGTAGTAGCAGAGTAAATAATAAACCCTCTTTCGAGGGTTTTTGTTTTTTAATTACTTGTAATGCTCCCAAATATCAGTACCATACCAACTTTCACCATGACTTGCTTGCTCTGGTGGTGGATTCCACAAACTAATGAAGTACACCAAACCTTCAATGCCCGGCTTATCTCTTAACTTAAATTCAACTAAACGATATACATTGGCCTTGTAATCATAATCTTGTCCACGATTAACACTACACTCAGATATGATTAAAGGGACTTGTAGATTAAGGTAGCTTTGCAATGAAGTTATCTGATTGCATATGTCATTCATTGCCGCATATTTATCATTTGTGATTCCAGTGTAGGCATGAATACAAAATCCATCTGCTATGGGCTTAAATATAGGCCATGCTTGATTAGTAAACACTAGCTGATTGGTATATGGCACACCTGGGCTTAAACCGGGATAATACAGTTTAATTAGAGGAAACTTCTGTTTACATAACTCACCAAATGTTTTGATGTAATTACCAAACTCAGCACCATTATTCCAAAATACCCCTAACCCCTCTTGAGTTAAGTTAGGCTCATTAAATAACTCAAATTGCCTAGCACCTTTAAGATAAAATTTCTCTATATCGCCCTTGAGTTCATCAAATAATACTTGAGGTGTCTTGTATGTGTTCCCAAATTGATAGTAAACACGAACTAAATCAAGGCGATTATCCTTAAATTCGTCATAGTAATCAGATGACACTCCATTTGTCATAAACTTGATTGGTAAGTTAATTGTATGCAAATATGTTCTTAGCTCTGGTTGCCCAAACATCCAATCACTGCCCGGTGCATGAATGGCTGGTGTAAAGGTTACTTGCCTTCCACGATACTGATAAGAATTTGGTGGTGGCAAAGGTGGAGTATTGATAATCTCATTAAATGACCTAAACTCAAGATTGACTATGCCCCTATCATTGAACCATTGCTTGATGTTACCATTCCATCTTGAAGCATCCCAAATGACTACCTTGCTGTCATCAGTACCTTGATACATTAAATCCTTGCATACATCAGCACTATATGTAAAAGCAGTTCTATTTGGATGTAAATACCTAGAAACAGCTTCTAATTCAATCAGAGTAGTGTCTTGTGGCAGTAAATGTATGGTATGCTTAATTTTACTAACAGGCGGGATTATAATGGCCTTGTAGTTGGTTTTAAGCCAATTAGACACATCAGGCAAAGACAGTGAAAGTTTCTCATCTATACCTTGCCAACCTTTGTTTAAGCACCACAAAGCTATTCCATCTACTTTATTATCAATATAGAACTGATAAACTTGTGCAATATGGTCAACTACAAGTTCTGGTTTAAGGTCATTGTGTGTCCAACCAAACTCTGTAATAAACACTGTGCCACTATAGTAGTTCCTCAAGAAAGACACTCTACCAACTAAGTAAGGCCAATCTTGTTTGATGTTATGAATATTCAAAGAATATTCATGTAGACCAATGGCTAAACGTTGCTTATTGCTTTCACATAACCTAAATAATTGGCTCATTTTAATACCTTGCCAATGACTTGTTTCAGGTTCACCAGTTGACCAATTAAAGAACACTAGCTTGTAGTCAAGGGCTAATTGGTTTATTTCTAAGCAAAATTCAGCTAACCACTCAGATTTGTTCTTGTCTACTTCATTCATTACTTCAAGCCAAACTTTGGTCTTATCAAACTCTGGGGGTAATTTACTTTTGATAAATAACCAATGTTTAAGTGCTGAATCTCTGGGTGACAAGCTATAATCAGGCACATCATATACTGGTTGCCGAAAAACACACAAAGAATCTTTATTTAACAATAAGGCATATTGCAATATGCCATAATCATCCGTTGACTTAATAAATGGCCTAACATTATTTTTGATGTATTCGTCTATCCCTTTGTTGTTACCAGCTACGCCTGTATGGAAACCTATAGTTGTCATTCTTACTCCCTACTGTTTTTTTGCACAAATTTTTCTATTTTTTCTTCTATAGATTCAACCCTTACAGTAAGTTTATCTATAGATGCCCCAAATGACCTCACGGCTTCAGTATTGTTGGTAACAATTTTCTCTAGTTGCTCATTGCTCTTGTGTTGTAACTCCCACATTGTTTTAAGCATACCTATAGCTTTTTTATCATTTTCATTATCTTTGTTAATAACCTTTATTTGAAGGTCATTGTTTGTCTTTTCAGCATCTTTAAGCCTAATATCCAAATCTTCAACCCTTGCAAGCAACCACTTTGAAATAGTCACAAGAATTATTATTGGCAAAGCAAATTGCCCTGCTATTTCAACAAGAAATTTCATTGTATCTAGTTCCATTATTGCTCATTTCCTAAAATTTCAGAATTATTACAGGTGTAACAATCACAGCCTATATCGCACTCATTCTTGACTTGCTCTAATTCAGATTTATTTTGACTTTCAGTTTGCTTTAAGTTATTTATTGCATCTCCCAACATACAACGCATTAGCTCTGTCTTTTGGTTATCAGTCAAGTTAAAGACATTAAAATTATTATGTATATAAATTTTGCCATTTACATATGTAATTGTAATGTTCGCAGGTGGAATACTGTTTTGCTGTAATAAACTTGTAACCCTTCCAACCAGTTCACTCTTTGGTGTTTTCAATATTGCTGATAACTGTTCTGTCACTTTTCCCATATATTGTCTCTCTTTTTTGTTACTTAAAATAAATTTGCCGTCAATGTAATGCCATTGGTTGCCCATTCACTACTTATAGATATAGTAGAATCAGCAGTTCCACTAGCAGTAGCAGAAGTATATGTTTTGTAAAAAATAACTTGTCTGGCTGTGCCACTTGCCACATTTGTATAGCTAGTCCAACCACTAGGTGTTGTAAATGTATTTGTTGTAGGTGTTTGGCCTATCCACAAATAAATACCACTGGTCGCCCCAGACATACTGGCTACACTAGCTGTTGTGGAACTTCCATTAGCATTATTGCTTGTTTCTAATGGTGTGGCACTAGATTTCAGATTTTTAATATTGATAATTTGCCCAATATAATCAACACTGCCTGATAATGTAAATGTGTAACTTGCTGGTTCACTAGCATAAGTTGTACCTAAATTTTTAATATAGGTTCGCACGGTTACGCCAGTTCGTGTACCAGTATTGATTAAAGTCCATCCTGCTGGAGCAGTAACAGTTTGTGTACCATTTACCCCAATTACAGCAATTAAAGTGGTATTCCATGTCACACTTGATGGTTTGGTTATAACTACTGATGTACCAGTACCACTAGCATTATTATTTGAGACAATACTAGGTGTCATATAAGTTTCAGCTAAGGCAATTTGGGCAGTTTTCACAGTTCCACTTGAATTTTTATAGCGCATTACCAACGTATCATCCCAAATATACCATGATTTAATTTGATTTTTCAGTTCAGAATCTTCAATTTTATATTCTTGGCTGTAGGCAAAACTCACTAAATCATAAATCCAAAAACTGCGTTCTCTGGCAAAGGCAACTGTACTGCTTGGATACCCAACCACAAAAGTATAGCTATTATTTATGTCTAAATTATTACCGATAGCTGTACTAAAACTTGCCCCAATACTAGATGTGCTACCATTGATAATTGTGGAATATGAGCCAGCCACTTCGCAATCGTAGCCATTGATAATTACCCCAAACACTGATTCTAAAACATCGTTTAATGCCCCACCTAAAATTAGATTATAGAAATTTGTGCTTGTATTTGAAATTGTATTTGACGCACCATTAAGGATGGTTGAATATTGCGAATTAGCTGATACTGTATTGCTTCCACCACCTAAAACACTACCATATGGACTATTAGCGACATTACCATTACCACCTAAAATTGTGGCATATGTACCTGTACTGGCAATAGAATTGCGATAGCCAGACATTAGCCCAGAATAATTACCTTTTGCGCTTTGTGACGTGGCACTAAATTCTTTTTGGAGCATTACCGCTTTAGTACCAATGGTGTCCACTGCGACATTCGCTTTTAGACCACTAGATTCAACAATTATCGGCAAGTCTTTCCATTCTAAAATAGTTCCATTATTGCCTAAATATTGATTAACAGTACCGACTGTTAAAACCGCTAATCCAGAATTAACAGTGAGCAAATCTCCATCATTCGTTAGTAACGAACTACTGATTAAATCGCCTACTGTTTTATAAATTAGCCCACTATCTGTACTGGCATCAACTACTAAAATTTCATCATTATTGCCAGCAAATAAAACCGTTGGTACTAAACCAGTAAAAGTAAGTAAATCGCCCTTAGTGGAGAAAAAATTTTCAGGCGTAAATGGATTTAATGTTTCTAATTTCGAGACTTTATCTTGTAATTGTGTTAATTCACGTTCTAACATATAGTTAACTTATCGCTGGTGTATCGGTAGCACCATAGGCTCTAGCAGTGGTAGCATCCGTAGCTAAATTAAATTTTTCAACTCTGGCTCGGACATCTTTAGCAGTACGTTCGCTTAAATATTGAATATCTAGGCCACGAATTACATTTTGGTCAAAACCATATGGTTTTTTAACGCTTAATGCCGTTCCAATATTATAATCAGTTCCAAGCGCAAATTCATTCAAAATTAACTCACTAATTTCCTGATTATATGGCCTATTCTTATAGATTAAATCTTGTCCATAAATAGTCATATCGCCTGCTACCCTAGCACTACTATTGCCAACATAACCTTCAATGCGATAGGTGTTATCAGTCGTTTCGACTACACTACCAACTTTGTAGCCACTTAAATATTTATTTGACATAGCATAAGCGGTGTTAATTTCTTTATTAAAATTAGCTTCAATTATTTGTTTGCTGATATTGCGTTCATTTAACACCAATGGTTTATTACTGAAAATTGTACGGTCTAAGAAGTAATCAATATAAATATTTATGGTGCAACTAGAAGGCGTTGACCAAATAGGCAAAATATTAACCCTACCATTACTGGCTCGCCAAATTTCTTGGATAGCTTTTAAGGCGTTAGTCCATCCATATTTGAATGTGCCTAATTCTCCCCCAGATTTACTAACTGCTTGCAAACCAACACTATGGCTTTTTAATATTTGGCGGTCACTATTAAATGGAGAAATATGATTTTTTAGCAGAATATTATAAATAATATCATCTAAACTCTCATTGGTGTCCATCCCGTAATCTTCAATTACAGGGTCATAGGCCACAATACGTTGGGCAATTACACCATTTACATCATGGGCTTTATATTTGGTAATATTTTTCTGTTTATCATATTGCAGAGAATCTAGCCAAAAAACTTCAATATAATTACCATCGTAAAAATGAAATTTACTTCGTTCGGTGTAAGAAAAAGGTTGTCCTAGTGTTTCAAACGTAAGCCAACCAATTTCATTTACACCTCTAGTAATTCTACAGTTATTTAGTCTAAATTGCCGCAACTCTTGACCTACAAGATTCGCTTCAATTAAACGCATATTTTAATCCTTAATATCCCACTCCGGCATAAACTTTAATAAACATTGGCACTAAATTACCAAACGCTTTATCTCCGGGGTCAAATGGTGCGACACCACCATAATAAACAATATTGTAACGAATACTATTTTTTTGTTTTGGATACAAAATAATATCCTCACAGTTGATAAATATTATATCATAAATACTGCTTTTTATTTCCACTTGCCCATTTTCTTGCCGATATTGCCATTCATCCGCTTCGTCTAAATTTTCATTGATAATGAAGTATTTATCATTTAGCATATCGTGGACATAATGTAATTCACAACGTCTAGCGTCAAATTCTAATTTATAAGCATCTGCATCAAATAATTGCGTCTCGATTCCGGCAGAAATAACATCACTTGTACCAATTGGAGCATAAATTAAATCGCCTAAATTGTAATCATAGCAAATTCTATTGGGGTCAACATTTGGCAAATGATGTAAAATTAAACTTCCGTCAACTAGCACCATATTGATATTGGTAAATGTTATATTACCATCATACAAGGCTCGTCTAAATTTAGTTTGGTATTGTTGTTGATTAACAAACCAATCAGTGTATTCTAAAACAAAATTGCCATATAAAATTGGTCTACCTTTATGGTCAACTTTCATATTACTAATTGGTTTTGTGGATGAATTAGCAGAGTAATAAACCAAATTTTTCTTTACAATAACCCCACTTGCTCCAAATGATTTATTGGCAATTCTGCTTCTCCAGTCAGTACCTGAAAAGGCAGTATTGTTTTCAAATTCGGCGTAATAAATACTGCTTGTTGGTTTGCTGTATACCATTTGGGCAACACGCCAAAATTCAGCACCACTATTTTGATTATAATACCAACCATCATACATATATTGGTAGCTATGATTGGCTGAAATAAGAGAATCTAACTCATCTGGCTCTAAAATAACATTATTTTCCCATGTTAAATTTGGCGTATAGGTTGTGAATGTGAATTGACCACCAATTGCCACCAGTGGCTTTTCGAGATATTTGTCTTTTTGTGGAATTAAAATGGCATCGTGAATGCGTCTAGTTGTTGACCACCCATTGGTTAAAGTGCCACCATTTGATGCGGTGTCACTTAATGGGAAAACTTCGCTAGTCCACGTTAGTAAATCAAAATCAAATGTGGCTTTAATTACGCAGACATTTCTAAATCGAGTTGTTTCATTAGGCAAATAGAGACATATCCAAAAAATATTTCCCTGCCTATAAACCGTCATTTTTGTTGGCAAATCAGTAGAAACACCCATTGGATGAAATGGGTCTCCAATATCACTACTTCCCCATGCATTAGCTAGGCCATCGTTATACCAAAATCCAACGGAATAACTTGCGTCAAGTGGATTTATTTTGCCCACAACTGCTACGAATCCATTATCAACAGCTACTAATTTTGTATCTCCAGTGAATAAATCAGTATTAAATGTAAATGTGCCATTAGCAATATAACCTAAACCAATATTCGTAGGAGTTCCACCACCATCTACATCGCCTACAAAATAAGTGATTCCATTTTCTGTAGCAATTGAATTAACTCTGGCTGAATCATCTAACGTTATCGAACTCTTTACACCACTATCAAAGACAAATTCACCATATTTTGTAAATTTGGCTATCATATTATAATTGGCACGTTGTTGGATATATGTCTTAAAACCAGAATATTGCGGTGTACCGGGTATACCATAATAGTCTAAATTTTCCTTTTGCAAACCATAGAAAAATGGGTCATACATTGCAAAATTGATAGTAATATTCTCTTCAACAAAACCATTTGGTGGATTACCTTCTAAACCACTCAAATATTCCACTTTAGCGATTTTATCAACACCATCACCAGTATATAAAATTTGTGTACCTAAATTACTAAATAATGACTGCAATCTACGCCGCTTTGTAGTTAAATCAGTTGTGCCATTGCCAACCAGCGTAGATTTGAAAATTAGAGTACGCTCAGACCATGAATTTTCGTCTATATTGGCATTTTTCCCCGCTTTAAGTGATGTGTATGTTTCAATTTCACGTTTGCTTAAGCCAGTGCCTTGATAAGCGTCTACAGGCAAATAAAGGTCATCTTCAAAATTGAAAATTAAACCACCCCATTTATCATTACGGGTATAGCCTAAAAATTGCTGATAGCTATTATTGTCAAACTCCACTCTGCCTTCAGCTTTACAACCCAAAATAGTGCTATGAATTAAAGTTGTGGGGCGCAAATAACCATATAGCTCATATGGCTCATTCAGTAATTCTAATTGTTGTCCACATAAATAATATTGCCATGCTCCACCAGAATATGTTGTGGCTTCTAATCCAAAACTAATTTCTGCGTCTGGAAATGGTACTGTTGGAATATCACAATAGCCGATTACATAAATTTGTTGCCATTGGTCTTGCAGGCTGAAATCAATACGTTTTTGGGTAATTAAACATGGTTGCCCAGAATCAGCCCCATTTCCTGCTAAATCAACACCTTGTACAGTCCAATATATATCACTAGCATCTTCATAATTAGCTGGATTATTACTACTCGGTAAATAAATCCAAACAGAATAACAAAAAATCCCTTGCTGTGTGCCATAAGCGGCTGTTTCAGTACCAACACCCAAATATTTGAAATCGCGGCATGTAATTGGATATTCAGAACTAGTTGCGCCCAAACCGTTTGCAATAGCATCATGGCCTGCGCCAAGATTATTTCTGTAGAAAGAACCATATTGCCCATCTCTGTATTTAACTGGTATTGGCTCACTTCCGTAAGCATAAGCCGTAACACCTGAATCTGTGATACCGCTTGCTCCGATTGCCCCCGTACCAATTAAATAATTTTTACCTTCCATCGGAATAACTAAATTCCAATTACTCATAATTTTTACTCCTTAAATCTTGTTTTATATTGATAATAAAGTAAAACTAACTACCCATAAATGTCTTAACCAACTGCATATCTTCTAGTGGACTGCGTTTTTCTACATTTTGTTGATTAAATGTTATATTCCATGTTTGATGTGTAGTTTTTTGGCTTATAAGTTGCTTAACATCATTCTCTGTCATTGCTCTTCTAACTGTAGGCAATGTTTCTCTCATAGACTGAGTGTTTAAGTTCATTGAATCACTTGCTGTACTAGCTCTAGGATTCCCACCACTACCAGTTTCACCACCTGTTTGACCTTGACTAGCACCATCTAGTAAACCAATAGCCTCAAGCAATGGTGCTATCTTTTCCATAATTGCATTAACAGCCATTATAAAGTTATCCTTCATACCTATAATCCACATTCCTATATCATAGAAATACTGCTTTAGGTCATCCCACAGGTTGTAGAATGTTAAACTTAATTCTGTTAATATTGGTGCAATATGTTCATTGTATATGCCAACTAATGTATTTTTGAATGTATTCAATACAATGCCAGCCCCATTCATTGCATCCTGAATGATTTTTTTAGCCATTTGGAAGGCAGTTTGAACAGAGGTGATATTGTTATAAATATCTGTTAAATATTGTACAAAAGCAGTGCCAAAATCTGTAATCCATACAACAAACCCTGCTATTAAATCATAAAACCATACACCATACTCGATTAAATAAGTTTTTAATGTTTCCCATGCTGAAGATATATTTGTTAATATTGTTTGTATGGCATATTCAAAATTTTCTTCAAGATATATTTTCCACTCATAAACTTTACCTAAAAACCATATTCCCCATTGAAGTAATTTTTCTTTGGCTAAATCCCACAATTGACCAAATATTGTTAATAACGATGAAAAGTTATTTTTCCAGATTTCTCCTACATTTGTAATATAAGCTATGCCGCTCCAAAATGTAGATTTGATTTTTTCCCATACATCACCAAACCACTCTCTAGCCGAATCTACAGCTTTGTTAAAATTATTAACCCAACCGTCAATAATAATAGTCCAAATATTTATTACATCTTGGAGATTGAAGCCAAATAATATTGTTAATCCTGTGTCAACTATACTTACAAAAAATGCCATTATTGCATCGTTAGCAGTTTTAATGACTGTCCATATTATTTCTACTAATGCGCCCATAGACATCGAAAAGTTATCAAATAAAACCATTTGCAATAAGAACAATTGTTCTACAATGCCTGAAAAGTCTCCCGCACCTATAGCCTCAAATAACTTTGATATAATGTCAGTCATTTTTTGCCAATTCTCTGCTCCCCTCTCTAATGTTTCCATTGATATAGTGAGGATTCTCAAGAATCCATCAAAAACAACTAACCCACCTTCTACCAATCCAACAAATATAGTAAATGCTGTAGTCACAATGCCAGCTATAACTCCACCAATTAACTCAAAAATACTTGCAAATATTTTCCACCCAGAGCGATTAAATATCTCATATAGTTTCTCGAATTTTTGTTGTATTCCCTGTAAGACTGGTGAATTTTTAGCTAATTTATCCCTAAAAAAATCTCCTACCGTGTTAGATATTGAATCAAAACCATTCTTAACCTTTTGCAATGTAGGTACAATACTATCAAACATTGTACCAAAAATTTCTTTAACACTTTGAACCTGATAAGATATGTCAACGCCAAATACTGCTTTGAAATTCCTGCCAAAATCATCAAGAAATCCATTCAGATTAGACTCTATGCCCGGCAAACCTTCTTCTAGTGAACTAAATAATTTGGATAAATCACCAGAAGCAAAGCTATTGATAATAAAGCCTATTTTAGTTCCGATATTTTCTAATTTTTGAACCACAGAATCAGAGGTCATCAAGGTCTGGAATATTGATACCTTGCGAATCAATTCATCAAAGTCAGTTTTAATATCTATTAAAGTGTTGTAAAAGAACTTTAGTCCTTTGACCACTACATATTCATTGATTGTTTGGCCTATTTCGCCCCATGTGTTGCCTAATTGCTCGCTCATAGGTTGCAATTCTTCAAAGATTCCATCAATTTCTGTAAATGTTTCTTCAAATACCGATATAGCTGGTGGTGCTTTGCCCCAATCAGTTAAATCCTGCATGGCTTCTTTGACTTGATTAGCTCCCTCGCCCAAACCTTTAGCGGCCTTACCCATAGAATCAGACATTTTTTCCATTTTTTCCTGAATGGAATCTAAAATGCCTTCCTGTTCTTTTAACAAACTGTTTTGCTCTTGCCCCACCCCAAGAATTTGTTGCTTGATTTTCAATTCTTCTTGAAATTTTTGCTGTTGCTCTTGTGCCGCATTTAGTTTTTGTTGTGCTATAGAACTGGCTAAATCCTGTTCCTTTTCAACATTCTTAATTTGCTCTTGTATTTGAATACCACGAATCTCAAGGTTAGCTAACTCCTTTTCTTGCGCTGTTTTAGTTTCATCAGTCAAGATGCTTTGCAATTGCTCTAATCTTTGTTGATTGCGTATTGCCTCTTTAGCATCGTTAATTTCAGCCAACTCTTTATTCAAAGGAGCTAATAGTTCGCTAAAATGTTGGGTTACAGCATTTAGTTCCTCTTGTGCAACACGAACTTGCTCTGTAGCATATTCAGAGTTAAATAACACCTCTAAATAATCTTCAAAAGCCGGACTTAAACCACCAGCACTAGCACTAATGTTCGCTACTGCTAATTCAACTTGTGCTTGCCACTCTTGAGTTGGAGCAATGTTGCCAATTACACCAGATTGATAATCTTTAAGCATTAAGTTTGAATAATAGCTTAAATCTTGGATGTTAGTAGCAAAATATTTGCTCATTTCGCTATTTTGCAACATTGCATCAAAATAAGCAGTCTTGTAATCATCAACGGCCTTGATGTTCTCGGCAATTACTTGTCTACTTAAAGTGATTTTTTGGTTGATGTCTAATTTATCAAGTTCATCTTCATCTGGCATAGCTTGTTTAATGTAAGCCGATACTTGATTAGCTATATTATCAAACAATGACAAGTCAGCCTCACCAAATCCTTTGATATATTCCATCATGGTATCCGCGCCCCATGTGTCAATATCAGGCAAAATTTTAGGTGGTGAGTGAGGTATCAACCAATAGGTTATAATGTCACCTATATATTGCAACACTTGGATAACATATTTGGTTGCTTCTGCCATACCTCTGGCAAACTGAATAATTAAGTCATGCCCCCAACTTTTGCTTTCTTTGGTTATTTGATTGAAATTTAAGCCAGTAAACGATTGAATAAAACCACTTGCAAATCTATGTACAGTTGACATAAGATTAGCAAATACACCAGCTAAACCAGCCCCTACCTGCTGAACACCGGGGATAAATGACTTGAAAATATTTAGGAAGTTACCAAATTCTGGTACAAGCCTACTACCCATTTCTGTCTTTAACTCAGAAAAGACAGCTTCTAATGCTTTCATGGTATTATTGAATTGCCATGCAGTTAAAATAGCATCATTCTGTGCATCCGCAGTTTGGGCTATAGTCATTTGGTAGATTACTGTAGCTTTGGTTAATGGGTCTAAAACCCCTACACCATCCCACAATTCATTATTCAAAGCAAATTGCTCTAGTTGTGCTACGTTAGCTATAACACCGAATTTAAGCAAGTTCTCAGTGTTACCTATCAAACCACCTTGTAAACGAACAAACGCCTCTTGGTCTGAAATATCATTGAATGAGGCCAAGTCTATAGCAAGTTTAGTTAACCCTACAGACATTTCCGCCGCTTCATCACGGGCGAAGCCCATTGGTACAAGAGTATCTTGAAATTCTGCGGCCATACGCATTAGTTCATACTTGCTTCTACCTGCGGCTTGGCCGAAATCTACTAATTGCTTAGTTACATCACCAGCCAATGAGCGGAATACCATATCAAATTTACCTTGCATGGCTTCAGCAGTTGCACCCAACTGAGTAATTTCCCATGCAAAAGCACCGATTCTTTGAGATACATTGGTAACAGATTGGAGCATACCTTGAAAAGCGGTAGCTCCAATTGCTCCCATGCCTGTTAGTCCGGCAATGATACCTGATATAGCAGATTGTGTATTATCATTGGCATTAAATGTAATTCCAGTTTCCAAACTTACTTAATACCCCTTTTTGCTCTTTTCGTACTCTTTCTTATAGCCTTGTGCTTGCTCTTCAGCGCGATTCAGAGCTACAAATCTTTGATACCACTTTAATCTAACTTGACTGGTAGGGTCTTCACCAGTAATTTCCCACGCCGGGCATCCCCATTCTTTGGCAATATACAAAATATTTACCCAAAGCGGGATATAGCCCTTTTTAATACCTTTAGGAGAAAAATACAGAGCTAATCCTATTTCTTGTTCTGTTTTTTTTCGACATGCTTAGGTAAAGAATCCATTACTTGATTCATCATAGACATAGCTTGCCCTACAGTTAAGGTATTGATATAAGCAATTTTTTCCTCAAGTGTAGGTACTTCATTATCAATATTTGCATCTGTAATAAATTCTGTTAAAAGACTTCTGATTGCTCTCATACGCCCCTTTTCCATATAACTTATTTCATCCATATAGATAATGTTTTCCATAGTAAAATTTTCAAATTGCACTCCAAAATTTAATTCCCATTTGCGTTCCATATATAATTCTCCCTATTAAGCAAATACCGCAGTTCTATCAATTTCGTTAACCAATGTGAAGTTTAATCCTTCTGTGCTTTCAATATCATAACCCAAAGTCATTGAACACTCTACAATATTATTGCCCTCTTGCTCTTTAATTTCCGAGAATGATGTATAGTATCCCGCCGCATCAATGGTTAATCTCTTATTTGTCTCTGCCCCAGGTGTCTCTAAAGCACTTCCTTCTACTTGCAACCTTACCAAACGAATTAAACCAGAAGTATATTTAGCTTGTTCCGCCAAACCTGTCGCATCATGTTCATAAGTCATTGACAATTCTGCTTTCCATGAACCAATGTCAAAGTAAGCATAATTGAAATATGTTTGTCCATCATCAACAGTAAATTTGCTTTTCCAACCTGTGGTAACACTTAATGACCATTTAAGCAATGTTGCGGTAATTGCAGTTGTACCAATAGTTCCATCAGCATCATCAATGTAGAATGTTGTTTGCTTGCCGTAAATTGTTTCGTCATTATGATATGTAGGTGAAGCAGGGAAAGTAGCAGTGTTTTTCTTGCGTCCTATCCACTTGGCTTCCATCATCATTGCATCATCTGGTGTAGCGGTAAGTGAAAAGGATTCTACAAAAGAGTAAGCCATACTATATGCTTGTGTATTATCACCCGTAAAAATCAGATATGACCTAATGCTAGGAACGGTATTTTTATTGTAATCAAAGGAATGTATAAAGCCAGTTCCAGCACCATCTGCTACGCCAACTCCACCCTCGACCCCTGCATCGAGAATGTACATTAGTAATTCATAACTAGCTGGCATACTATTGAATGAGCAACTAGCCTTATTTACCGCTACATATGGCCTTAATCTAGGCATTGTACGCCCTACAAATTCTATTTGGTTCTTAGGCTCTGTATCATCTTTAATATGAGCCTCACCAGTCCAACCAATTGCCCCACCTAAAGTTACACTACCACCTGTTTGCTCTGGCCTTATGATAGCCTTATTTAACGCTCTAATACCCATTACTTAATCTCCCTTAATACATACAATCCACTTGCTAATATTTGCTCTAATTTATATTCCCTTAATGCTCTGGCAAGTGGCACATTTTTCATTGGTAATCCCGGTAAGAAATTCTTGCTATTTCCTACATAGACCAATATATATTTTACATAATCATTGGGTTTAATAACAACTTTCATTATGGCCTTAATAATCCCTTTTCATGCACTGGAACTGTTAATGTAAACCCTTGATACTCATTCCCATTGTAAATTAAATTTTCTTCAAATGGTGATATGGTAATATCTTGAGGGTGAGTAACAGCTATTTCATTTACTCCTACTGATGGTGCTTGCAGTAAGTCTAGTCTAAGATAGGTATGTAACATTTTGTCCATAATGTCATGGATATTGAACATTTGTTCTGTATCTATGCCAGTTATTGTATTGGCACATATTACCCAAATGATGTAACTATGTTGCACCCTATCTAAATTAAATCCAAATCTCTTAGCTGACCCATCACCTATCTGTATTAAGCACATTGGCATATCTAAAGTGTTTATTTCTCCTCTAGGATAATTAGATGGTTCAGGCGCACTATTTATTCCATCAACCCCAATATTTATTGCCTGTAGTAATGATATAATCCCATTTATTCCAGTAGCCATATTAACTTAACCCCTTAATGGATTTCTAAGTGATGTTGCCATTTCTACAACATCTTTGGGCAAATGAGATGGCATAACAACCCCCACATTGGTTATCACAGGCCTATCTAAATCTGCCCTTGACGAATCCTTTTGCCTATAATACCACGCAACCAAACGTCTTATAGCTTGCTCTATTTCATAAGGTGGTACAAAGGTATAAATAACTTCACCGCCTGTTAATGTTAAGGCAGTTGTGCCATTGACACCCCTAATTACATTCAAAGTATTGCTTGATATACTATTGATAATAAAGTATTCAAATGATGTTCCTTGTACAACTTTGCACAATTGAAACACTTCAAATCTTGTTTCAAAGTTAAGATTAAGACCATCTGCATCGTTAACTACTATAGTGTTACTTGTGCTTGATAACACTGTATCTTGGGAGTTCATCCACATTGTAGACAAGTCATCGTGCCACCCCCACACCCCTGTCACTATATTTGAGTTTTGTGTTGCATCACCAGCCTCAAAAAATGGACTTAGTGATGTTGTTTTAATTTCTATAGTGTCATAAGGGGTAGAATTTGTATCCATACCACAAAGCAATATAACATCAGATGTGCTAATCTCTCTATCTCCACCTTCGGTATAAATAGAAATTAGTTCTAATAAATTATCTCCTAAATGCAATTTGTTGGTATATGGGTATGGATGATTATAATATTTGGTTGCTTTGTATGGTGCTATCTCAGTACCAGCTAATGATGAAAACACCTTGCCAGCCCTCAAGATATATTTTTTGAAAATATCATCGGCTGTAGTCTTATCTGTAACAATGTCACTTGTCTTAACGCTAGTTACAGTTGTCAATATAGGGTAATACATTATACCAAACTATCCCTACTGTAATTCTTAACATCCATTACAGTTACTTTAGCCCCTTTGCTCTTAACTTGAGAAATATCAATTCCTAGCTCTTTAGCTAACTCGATAGCTTGTGGTGTTGCATTGATTTCATCAGGTTTGCTAACTGCAATTTCTTTGTATTCTGGTATACTTACTGTAGTTGGTACGATAATTGGTTCTTTAACCAGAAGCATATCTACTTCATTATCAATAGTTGTAACCTCTATTGCATTCTTGTCCTCATTGATTGACACAAGGGCAAGCAAACCCGAATCAATACATTCATTGACGTATTCTAAATTAGCCACTTCAAAGATGTCACCCGCTTGATGAAAGAATGTGTTTATTCTGGTTGATTCTGTGGCATAATGACCACTAACTTTTGCCATAACTAACATTGTTTAATTTACTCCTTTATAATAAAAAAGGGCAATAGTTTAACCTAATGCCCTTCTATTAAACTAACCTTTTAGCCTAAATTGTGTTAAGCCAAGTCAATAACTTCTGTTACAGTTACGGTTTGGGTAACTGGCCTTGAAGTGCCTTCTAGCAAGTACAAAATTGTCGCATAGTTTGAACCAACATTACCAGAGCAATCTACTGTGATATGTGTAGTTGTACTAGCAAGAATATTTGTTCTAAACGCAATATATACAAATTCACCATCATCATTAGCCGCTTGTACAGATGATAAACCTGTAACTGTAGCGGGTGTGCCATTGATAGCATTTGCTTCTTGCACTGCAAATGTTAAAGCATCAGCCAATGTACCTAATTGAATTAAGATATGTACAACTGGAATTCCTAGAACACTTACAAAAGAGCCACTTGCTGGATATTTAGCATTAGATAATGCAGTTTCAACTAAGTTTTGACCCTTTTTTAAGATATATTTTGAGGTGATTCTTTCCCCTAATGTCATCATTATTTATTTCCCCTTTGTGTAGGAATAAGTAGCCTGAAATATGGCTACTTAACCATTATTAAGCCGCAACCTTTTGTACTGCAAACTTCCAGTTTTCTAAAACATCGCCACCAATTCTACGTCTTACATGGAATTCAACTAAGTTCATACCAGTACCGCTATCTTGATAACGAGCAACAGATAAACCTAAACGTTCAATGATTGTGTAACCTGAGAAGTCACCATAAATGATTGGATATGTGTTAGCTCCTACGGCTGGCATAGCTTCTGATTCAAACCAACGACTTCTCATAAATTGCTCCCCAGATACTAAGCTGTTAACAAAGTAACGCCCTTCACTGTCTACCATTGTTTCAATGATACCCGCAGTTGCAGATGACCCAATCCATGAGGCTTTGGAATTTTGACGGTATTGTGTAGCAATACCTCTAGGTAACAACTTCAAACCAGAGTATTTAAGAGTGCTTGCATCTGTAGAGTTAACTTCTTGTAACCCTAAAGCATTAGTACCCCCAGGTAAAATACCTCTAGGTTTGTTTAGTCCGTTTCCTACCAAAAATGCTTCATCTTCATCCAATGATAATGTTTCGGCAACTTTGGCTTCAAATAATTGGGCTAAGTTACGGGCATCTTCAAGTAATGAAAATGACATAGGAGTTTTGAATGTGTAAATGTGGACAGGAATTGATTCAATACCATAAGTCATATTTGCTTCATCAACAGGATTTTTGGTTTCATTTCCCCAATAACCTCTTAATGCAGTTGAATAACGACTTGTACCACCTGTTAACTTAACAAAGTCAACATTGTTTGATGCAGTTTGTACTACAGTAGCACCTGCTTGTCTTACAGCAACCAAACCACTTGAACGTTGCAAAATTCTTTCACTTAATTCAGGTGGAACTGCATAGCCACCTAATGTATCTTGGCCTTCAACCATCGTAGACTTGATTTCTTCAACTGACATACCAGTTTTAATCATATCCAAGATAACTGATTTACCCCAACGTTGTCTCTCATAGTTACGATTACGTTTTCCAGTAGCTAAAAATTCGCTAAAAGCCTTCATTTCATCTACTTGACGTTGACGGTAATCTTCACCATAAACCTCTTTCAAAATTCTGGCTTCTGGCTCTCCTACTTGATTCTCCCTACGAACATCTTGTAAGGCTTTTGCAAGTTCACCCTCATCATTACCATTGCTATTTGTTGCAACAGGAACTTGAGTAGAGTAATCTGCTTGCTCATAGAAAGACTTTTGAGAAGCTATTTCATCAGCTAGTTCAGCTTGTGCTTTTAGTGCCTTACCCTCTTCAACCAATGATTTGGCTAATTCAAGTTCACCAGCTTGCAACTTAGCCTGAGCTTCCTCAAACTTTGCATGTGCTTTTTGTTTCAAATTCATTTTATTCTCCCTTTATAACATCCCTTTTTCAATATCAATTTCTAGCAGTAATAAATCACCAATGTTTAATGATTTGTATAGGCTAGTGTTAGTCAATCCATCTTTTTCAAGTTCGGTAGCTAGGCTCTTAACTACCTGTAAATTATTCCCTTCTGCCACCATTCTCCATTCCATTGGACTTACAGTTAAACTGTCTCTTAATAAAGGCCATTCTTTAATTTGTCCATCCATGCCCTTAACTACTCTGTGTTGTATAGGCATACTACTTGTGCTAATTAACCCTTTATAGAGCAATGTTTCTAACATTTTGACATATTTATTATGTCTATCTAAAACCCTTTGAACAAAGATTCCCTTATCATCCATTTGGGCGGTTTTCCAATCTACATATCCCAACACATTATCTGGATTGTTTCCCGTACCATCTAAATCTTTACCATGTTCCCAATCAATATACAAAATCCCTAAATCTGTATATGGTGAATCAACCTTTGTTGATTTGGTAAAGTATTCTCCGATGCTTCCATCTAAATTTGTACGATGATTAAATAACCCCTCTAAATCTTTGTTATTGCTATCGCCAAACAATATAATGTAATTTTCTGCTCTTATCTCTGAATCAGTTATTTCAACTGATTTTAGGCAATTACCACTTAGGATACCTTGACTTTCGCTACTTTTTTTTTAGGAACTACTGGCAAATCAACTGCTTTTCTGCTAAACATTACGTCTAACTGACTAGGTGTGCCAAATTCAATTTCGTCATCAGTTACGTTGTATGGAAGTTCCCAAAATAACCCTTTCTCAGATTGTAGAATTAAATGTGTATCGGTAATACCATAACCAGTATTTAACAATACAGAATCTTCACCTATAGACTTATATAATTCGCTTGACATTGCCTCATCTTCAATTAAGTCATAGAAAGCATCTACAATCTCTGCTTTAGCATCACCTAACAATGATTTAACATTATCAAGCACTGCGGCCTTAGCTAAAGTTGATTCTGTGCCATTGGCTAAAGTTTCTGAGGTGTTATCAGCCAATACTTCCATTGCTTTGGCGATTTTGGACATTTCATCTTCATCATATTCATCTGTATCCATTTCAAAAACTTTCCTTAAAAAGCCCTTGTGCAATTTATTCATATTTCATATCTCCTTATAAACTAATAATCATTTTACATAATGTAATAATCAAAATGCAAATAAACCTAATTTAATCTACTTTATTATCATTTATTTAGTAACACCATTGTCTATGAGCCTTACAAATACCTCTCTTTTGTCATAATTCATAGCTGTAACCTCAAAAGAACATCCTCTAGGTAAACAAAACTCTAATTCATCAGGATAATCTAATTCTAATTCATGGGAAAATGACAACCCTTTAGTGCCTTTAGGTGCTAATATCCTTATTTTAATATCCCCTGTATTGCCGAACTGGTTATCAAAGTTAACAGATGTACTGGCATAATTTTGTTCAGTATAAACAGTACCAACAGCATTTTTGCTTTGGTTTATAGCAATAGCCATTGGGTGAGAACCCTTAACATTTCTTGTTAATATAGTGTCTTGTTTTAGTTGGCTTTTCATGGCTTTATCAATCGTGTTTATTTCGTCACTATAGCTATCTGAGTAACCACCTCTTAAACTATTATTTATGGCTTCACAAGTAGATGTATCTTGATATACTAGGATTGCTTTTTCTGTTGCTTTTTTTGCTTTTAATGAACTGTCCAAAATTTTGATTATTTCAAGTTCGTTATTCGTTTTAAGGGCATCACCATAATCAAATTCAGTAGATTTACCTTCATTTAGAGTATCCAATACTTTTTGATTATTGCCCTTAATTGCATCATTAAACATAATCTCTGTTTTTTTATCTAAAGTAAGTTCTTTTATAAGACTACAATACTCCTGCTTGGCCTTTTCTAACTCTGCTTGTGATTGCTCATGTGGAAGTTTTTTAGCTAATATCCTATCCAATTTATCTTTGGCAGACACAATTAAATCATTTCCGATTTGACTGTGTACATCACTAAGAGTATCTTCAATTTTTGTAAGTGTAGAATAATCAACATTGCCATCTTGGAGCAACTGGCTATTTTGGGCATATATTTCTATAAGTTTTTGCGCTCTGTCTATGGGGTGATTATCTTTTGAGGCCATATAAGCTATATCATTAGATACCTTTGCTTGATATGATTCAACACTAAAACCACCACTACCACCTTGTAGCCCAGGTCTACCTGTATGATTATGATTTCCTGAGCCAATTCCACCTTTTCCGAAAAAAATTATCATACTATACCCCTGAAAAATTGTTGCCAGAATCTGTGCATTTTATTGTGAATAATGCCCGGCAATTTAGAGTTCAATTGTTGTCTAGCAACATTATCAAACCTTCTAGGTCTAATGCCCGGATGATTAACATATCTAGCAAATATATAATTGCCAACGGCCTTACTTCCCGCATTAGCAAATAATGAGTTAGGCATAGTCTTGGAGAATGAAGGAGAAAACCTTAGAACTTTAGTTCCAAATATTTGATGTGGCTTAGTTCCGAAGTTGACATAAAAATATATGTCATCATCTATAATCACATTAACCTTGTAACCCAAAGCGTATTTTTTCACTTCTGTCCTTACATTAGGCTTATGCTCCCATGTGCTAGTTGGCTCTAATAATAACTTTTCTATTTCCTTAGATATAACCAAAGCAGTCTCATACAATTGTTTATCTTGCCTAGCCATAAATGTTTTGAGATAATTTGCTAACTTTGTTATTTGTGTAAAATCTACACTTAAACTAATCATGTCTTTACCTCTGTAGATTCTTGCCCTAGTTCTGATTTGTTATCGCTATCTTTTGGAGAACTATTATCAATCTGTGTAGGCTCTTCTTCTGGTGCTGGTTGACCTTCTTCTGGTGATAATTTAAGTAGTTTGAAAGCATCAGCACTGCTACGCATAGGATAAGGCAATTTCCCATAATCTTTATTCCAATGAGGCTTCTTACCCTGTGATTCCCTAACTTCATCTATGGTCATAATTTCATATTCGGCCTGATTTTGTTCAAACTTTGATGGTCTAATCTCAGATGGTTTAACAACATACTCATTAGACAATAGCTGAACTTGAATAGTGTTAGCCATATTTAACAAAATAGGCCACACGGTATGTTCGATTACAGTTTCTTTGGAAGCCAACATATTGGCACGATTAGCACTATCTTTCCAAAATCCTGATGGAAAGCCAAATACCCTGTCTATTTCGTCTCTATTAAATCCACGCCCTTGTAAATACTCAAGTTCTCTGTGAGCCAGACCTATAGATTTAATATCTATATCACCCGTCCGGCTAATTAGAAATCTCTTTCGTTTAGAAATTAAATCCTGCATCAACTCATTCTTGACTTGCTTATAAGTGTTTTGTTGCATCTGAGGGTTTAAGCTAATTACTGTGGTTAGTGTGGCTTCATTTGTAAATGTTTCCAAATTCCACCTAGAAGCGTATAAGTCACCTTCTATGGTAGTTATCAATGATTGTATCTTTCCTAAACCCCTAGACGGATTAAATGGGTTTATAGACTTAAAATAAACTACATTGTTTGGAGATAACTCCTTATACTCACCTTTATTGTCTCTATAGCGATAATATTCAATTTTGCCAGTTACAGTGCTTTGGTGTGGAGTTATACGGCTCATAGGAACAGGCCATAGTTCCTTTAAGTCACCTTTCCTGTCAAACACTTTGAACCAATATGCTTCACCTCTAAGCAATAACCATGCAGTAGTGAATACAATTAAATCCCTATAGCTGGTCATTTCGTTTGGGTTAGAAAGCACTTTGATTAGAGTTAAATCTTCTTTTTTTGATTTGCCCTTATAAAACTCGAATGTTGATTCACTGGCAATGTTACAAATCATATTAACATTGCTAGATACCCAACTATTTAACAAGGCAAGTTTCTCTTGATTATCAATATTGCTTTCCCCCGTTAAATTGGTAAGCAAATTAGAGCCAGAGTTGGCTTCACGATATATAGGATTAGAGCTATCTAACAAAGCGTCTAAATGCCTATTAAGTGCTTTAATCTCTCGGTTGGTATGTAGGCCAAACCTACTTAATATATCATCAAAAAATGCCATTAAACTATCCCGTAATCAGGTGTCACATCAAAATATTCATCAGGTACTATAGACAAAACAAATCCATCAGCATCATCTGGTGAATTTTTGTGCCTAGATTTATAATTTTTCTTGCTTTCTAGTATTTTAACCTCACGCTTGCCCCTGATTATATAATCAAAAAATCTATTAGTTAATTCAAACTGTAGTTGGTTCACATTATCAAACTCTACAATTTTGCAGTCATTTAATGCTTTGGATGCCAATAGATACATTTCTGTTACCTTATTAGCATATAAGTCACTGTCTTGTGCTTGCTCATTATTTTGTATGGGATGAATGTATACCTCATATCCAAATGGCTCGAAGTCCATCATATTCAAATAGTCAACTACTCCCCATCCATTGCCCGTTGCATCAACCCTTATGCTGACATAATCAATGGGCAAACTGCTAAAATTCTCTAATAATTCAAGTATGCTTAACTTGAAGTCTATTAACTCGCTATATTGTAATCTATATTCGCATTTAACTATGCCAGCATAAGTTGAATATATTGTAGCATAATCATCACCCTGTCTTGCCACATCTATACCTATTTGAAGCACCTTATTATTATCAATACCTTCTGTTAGGTAAAATAACGCTCTATCAAGTTGGTTAGAGTTATTAGCAATAACTCTATTTTCAACTTGTGCAATATTAAAGAATGAATTGTAGTTTAAGGTGTTTGGAGCTATACCCATTACTCTAAATAAAAATTCATTGTCCGGCAACCATATACCATCTAGCCAATCTACAGTAAAGGTGTACCTTGATTCATCCATTTCATGGTAAGGCTTACAATGGTCATAAATCATTGACCTAACATAATTTCTAGTTACCGCACCCCTAATTTTTTCATAACCAGACGTTACGTTAGGATGATTTAAGCAGTTAATTCTAAAGTTATTTACATATGGCTTGGACTTTAATTCATGGAATGGGCTATTTGTAGTCTTAGGGTTAGCAAGCAATATGATTATGCACTTGCCACCAGAAGCCATTGATAATACTGCATCATATAGATATTGTGGCAAACCTTCTGCTTCATCCAAGATAAACAACATATAACCATCATGTTGCCCCTGAATGGATTCTGTACTGTCTCCTACTGCTTTACCTATTGCCCACCAATCAGCCATTTTATAATCCACTGGTGCTTGGAGTTCAGGTTTCTTGAGGATATTGCCTTGTAGGTTATTCTTAGTTCTCCACTTGCGAATTTCTTTGAATAACAGGTCATTAACTTGCACATAAGTAGGAGCATAACAAGTAGTAATTGAAGGAACAAAGCAATCAAAAAAATGCGAAACAATCATAGATGCTAAATTGGTTTTGCCCACACCATGACCTGCTTCAATGCGTATCCAGTTCTTTACTATAGGTACATCTGCCTGAGTGTATTTGCCCTCACCCTTTGCCAAACTTTCTTCTATATCGGCTCTAATATGAAGTTTTTCTAATGTTTGGCTGTATATGTCTAATAATTCTTTTTGACCAACTTCATCAAAACGCAAAGAGCCTGATGACCATGCCTCAAGTTTTAACACATCTTTGGCATAATCATAGGCTCTGTATTTATATTCGCTATATTTTTCAAAACTACTTTTCAGTCCATTTGCTACCGACTGCTTGAATAAATCTCCGATTTTCAGCGTTTTTGTATTTTGGATTGGTGATTGTGACTTCATAATTGCTAAATTCTGGCTTGTATACAACGAATCTAGCATTGACTTTGGCCTCTTGGAATAACTGTTCAAAATATGGCCTTACTCGCTCTTCATTGCACACAATGACTAACTCCTTTTTGGAGTATTTTACCATTGCGGCCTTGTACTTTAGCAAATTACTGATTAAACGTTTTTTAACCTTGCCCTTTAAGTAGTCTGTAGCATCATTTTTATTTAGATTAAATGGACTTCTTTCGTACTCAAGAACTAATTTAGCATCCCATATGCGTTCAGATGTCACCTTATCCGCCCATATATTGCCCAATGGTGTCTCTAAATAATATTCCTGCTTATCGTACACTGCATCCCATTGATATTTCAATCTAAGCTGATTTTTAGGGCTTGTTTCTTTAATTCCAGTTTTTCTTGTTTTAAGTTCCATAATATAACCTCAAATATTGATAATAAAGTAGATTATATCACTTAACTCCTAAATATCAAATCATATTGCTCTTGTGTTAACTCTACTTTAACTAAATAACAATTTTTGTAAAGAGGAATTAAATACTCCACAGGTTGGCTATTTACAAAATCCACTATGACCTTTGGCAACCAATCTATAGTGTTGTCATAATAATATTTACCGTTTGATTCTATTCTATATGCTATCATTCATCCTCATTGTAAGGGACTATAATTACTTTGCCTTTAATGCCATATTCCTGCATCAAACCTTCCCATAATTTTTTGCTTTCTGGGGCATTAGTAACCACTTCAAATTCTTCTAAGCCATTTCTGGGGTCATTTAATACTGTAGAATATCTTTCAAATTCACTTTTCATTGACTGCATAACCTCTTGCCTTCGTCGTTCATCACATTTACTGCCCGGCACATAGGCACTTCTAGTAGCATTGCCCACATATTTAACTTCAATAACCTTCTTAGGCTTTTGAGGTGGTTGTGGAGCTATACCATCAGCCCAAATTTTTTGAACTTCACCTTTAGAATTTGTACCATGAATTTCATACTCTACATTGCCACATACTTGCGCTTGATAATCAAATGATGTAACTGAATTTGGATTAAAGCTATCTGGTTTAGGAAACCTTTGACCACCTATGCCATATTGTCTTTTGGTACTTCCGCCTCTCGAACCTTGTCTACCACCATGATTGTAATATGCTTTAGTGAATATAATCATTAGCAACCTTAAATACAACAGATTTTTTAGACTTAGGATTACCACTATTCAACCATTCGTCATAAGACAAAGGAATCTTTTCTTTTATTTCTAGCGGCAAGTCATCGTAATTATCAATATTGCGAATTTCAAGCATTTCAGACAATATTATATATTCTTTAGCATAAATTATGTATTTATAAAAATCTAATTCCATGAGCCATCTCCAAAGTCAAATTTAGATAAATCGTTTAAGTCATTTACACTGTGATAATCCATCAGATAATTAAGCCTAGTTGTTTTAATAGCAGTGCGGTTATATATAGCAAAGTGAGGTGGTTCGTATGACATATCCTCTGGCATATATACACCATCTATGCCCATCATCATTGCAAAGTTAGATTCTTCTCTCGCTATATTGAAAAGTAATTTAGCTTTTCTTTCTTCTCTTGAACCAACTTTGGATTTAGCAATTGTTTCACCCAGACTTGCTAAATAGTCAAGTTGCATTTTAGCGAAGGTATTGACATTCATCATTTTGCTTTTATCAATCTTAAAGGCATGAATTCTTTGTTCTGGGGCATCATTACTAGCAAAACCATCAACATTGGCCTTACCATGATTGTAGTCATCCCTAGTATTAAGCCTTCTTGAAGAATCGGTTGTGATATATAGGCCATTATAAGATTTTTTACCATCAGCATATTCTGTGGCTCTCTCTAATCTTGAAGCATAGTAACCTTTTCCAACAACTCCACTTGGCCTCCAAGAATCAGTAGTTACTTGCTCATTCTCGAAATCATTGTGCATTTTTTCAATGCTAATATCAACAGATTTGACACCTCTAAAAATCAATTGCTCATTGTCAGTCATAGATTCTATGAAGTTATTGCTATGTTCCATAACTGGCTGATAACCAAAACCTGATTGCCTAAGCAAAATATCTATGGTTTCTTTAGTGGCTCTATCTGTGTCACTTCCACCACTAATATACAACTCAGCCCCATGATTTTCCAATATCTTATCCATATCTAACTTACCATTATTTAAGTACGTTGAAAAGTTTCTTGCCAGCACATCATTCTGAGTTTGGTCATTTTTGGCCTTTTCGCTTGCTAGGTAACCTTTGTGGTCAAACTCAAGTGTTTTTGTATTGTTAAGAGGTGTGATTCTGCCTAAAGTATCAATTGCATCATAACCATTCATTACTGCATATGCTTCTATACTAGAGTTAATAAGCAAAAGTTCTATTTTCTTTTCTTTCCACTCCTTATTCTTCAGATTGCTTAAATCTGGATTATTAGCTAAATGTGCTTGCTCTATGACCTCAACTTCATTCTCTAGTTCATCTCTTCTTTTCTCTCTTAAATCAAGTAGCTCCCTTTTTGAAACAACTCTGTGCTGTTCAACCATTGTTCCTACTTTGTTTTTATCAGTCGTTAATTGACTTGCCCCATTAAACCCCTGTTGTTCACTTAAAATAGAAGTTATGCTTTCAGGTGTCAATCCAGAGCGATACATAATATTTTGTATATTATCATAATCAGCCCCTTTTGACCTCAAAGCACTGTCAAGTTTGCTTGCTAATTTCGAGTTAGCCTTGATTGTTAACTTTCCAGCATTAACAACATTTCTTGAAGGCGCACTACCACCTCTCCTTCCCGGTAAACCTGCATGACCTCTATTTCCTGATGTGGCTGTGCCAGCTTTATAAAATGATATTATCATTAGACATTCCTGTTAATATTCTTCATTAGAATTAGATTCTAATGTGTGAGCATAACTTGACACATTGCAACCTTGCAGTTTAAGATAGTTATACAAGAAATAATCTTTATTCATATAGCTAGAAATCCCTTTGCTTAAATCACTTAACATTATGTTAATATGACTATCCTCTTCTTCCGCCAAACAAATACCATTTTCTACTAAATATGTCTTTTGTTCAAATTCCATTAAAAACATTTTATTTCTCCTGTAATGCCCATACCATAAACCTAAAGTAATCTTCATCTGCATTGATAAACCCAACAGGGTCTGACCCTATATATTCAATTCCCATACTAATAATTTCAGTCATTCCAGAAGAGTATGTTTTGCCCATATAAGGAGACATAAATTTGTCTCTTCTTGTATATTCGCCCGGCATACCAACATCAGCCATACTTGTAAGACCTTCACCAGATGTTCTTGATTTCAAGTAATTATTTGCCCGTCTACTAATTAAAGAACTATTTCTTTCTATAGTATGACCAAACTCATGTGCAACTGCACTATCATCTGATATGCCTACACCTATGTTACTACCCCATGCTTTAGCTCTACCACTTGTTTTAACCACATTAACAAAAGCAGGTTTATCAAGTAAGTCATTGTTTACAATACCACGAATATCATTTAGTAGCAATGGGTAGTTTGTCCTATCTTTTTTGCTGAATTTGGGGTCAATTATGGTTTCGCCAATTGCAGGATTATCAACAGCTAGTATATCATACACTTCTCTCATAGATGTCTTTTGTTTATTTTCTAGTTCTGTTAACTTTGCTCTTACTTCATTATATTCTGATGTTATTGCCGCCCTTTCGTCTGGTGTCATAAATCTATTGCTTCTTTTAACAATATCAGCTATTTCTACTCTGGCTTCATTGTATTTAATCAAAACATTGTCTCGTTCTTGAATTTTTGCCTTTACTTCATCTACAAGAGCGTTGATTCTAGGACTATACAACTTTTCTTTTGTTGGCATAGAGGGGTCACTATTAACATTAGATAATTTAATTGCGTCTTGTTTTTCTCTACTAATTTCAACTAATGCTGTTTGATTCAAAACCTTGCGTGGGCTTCCATCCTGATTTGTAATTATATCATACCCTTGCATAATGGCATATGAGTTTACATCACCAGCAATAGCTAATAACTCTGCTTTCTTCTCTTTCCATTCTTTGGAAGTAAGATTCGATAAATCACTATTTTCAGGATTACCCAAATGTGATTGCTCTATAAGTGAAACTTCATCATGTAATTGTTTCACTCTTGCATCGTATTGTGAATATAAATCAAAATAACCAATCTTCTTTGCATCTTTAACAATGCCCACATAAAGAACGACATCTTCACCATTTATATTTTTAGTGTAGTCACCATTCATCTTTATACCATAAACATCAAAGTCTTGAGTATCTTTGTCAGTTAACATTTCCCTATCAAAGCCCTGTGCTTTGGTTATATCAACTTCTGGTGTGGCAATTCCAATATCTCTACCACCATTTTTAATAGCATCTAACGCCCTTATGCGCCTTACTTCTTCTGCAATAGAGCCTACTGAGTAACCTACATCTGGGCTTAATGGGTGAGTTCTCATTGCGTCATCTAATAATGCGGCAATTTTACTATTGGCCTTAATAGATATTTTTTTGCCAACCATATGTTTAGATGATTTAGTGCTACCACCTCTAACTCCCGGTCTGCCACCATGTCCACGATTTCCACTTGTTACAGTACCAGCCTTGAAGTATATAAGCATAATCTAACCTTCCCATAAACAAATGAATTGACCATATGTTTTATGCAAAACACATTCTCCAATTTCATATCCGTTTACATTTAAGGCGTAAATGTCATCAAGTGATAAATTAAAATGCTTATTCCAGAAGTCAGCCAGTAATTCATTAACATTAGCATATGTTGTTTGGAATTTTGTATTGTAAAGTTCTACAAAAACAGGAATGTTTAACTTGGCTGACATAGCACTATAGCAATCTCCCATATTAACATAATAATCACTAGCTTGGCTATTTGGAGATTTAATAGTTCCTCTGATTCCATCGTATGTGTACATTGACTTTCTTGCAAAATGACCCAACACAGATTCAATGGCTGAAGCTATATCTCTACTCAAATAAGCATCATCTCCTATGGTTAACAACCATTTAACATCTTTGCCTGATATTGATAATAAAGTAGGTTCAAATGTAAATGACATACTCTCTCGGCTAGTTGTTTTATACAAAGGAGCACCACCTACTTCTCTTGAATCTACAAATGTACCATGAATGATTGTTATTGTAAAAGACCCATTTTCATTGACTTGTATATTAAAGAACTCCCCTTTATTGTGCCAGTTCTTAGTACAGTCAAGTATGGCTTGACCTAGCTTATTCTTAATATCCTCAGTTGATTTGGTTAAATAAATATTCATTGTATGCTCCCTTGTGTTATATAATTATTACTGTAATTTCTTTTGTAGTAGTATCGGCTGACACCACTTTGAATTTTGAATTTCTAGGCAATAAGAACTCTTGTTCTTGTGAATTTTTGCTGTTTAAGATTGGCAAAGCATTAGTTCCTTTAGGGGCAAGTATTCTTAATACTACACCAGTATCCATGCTTTCCCAATCATCTCTATCTGCGGTAAAATCGGTTGCAGTCATTCTATTTAACGATGTGCTTTGAAAACTAACATCTTCTAATATTTCACCACCTTGTAGTTCATTTAGTTTTTGACTTATTGGGTGAGTAGGTTTGACACCCCTAAACAATGTAGTGTTTTTCTTGAGTGTTGATTTAGCTATAGCAGAATCAAGATTGTTTATATCGGATTGTAATTCATCAGTCATAGGTATAGTTCCCATAACCGCTTTTCTTATTTTTTCATAATGTGTACTACCTGAATAACTTCTTATAGAACTATTTTCCTCAGATGATAAATCGGAATCCAAAGCAGTTCTCATATACTCACGCGCCTCTATATGAGTAGACAAGCCGATTGATATAACTTCATATGAACTTGAGGAAATATCTCTTTTGGTGCTACCACCAACTTGTCCTTTTCTGCCACTATGTCCATAATATGCCTTAATTAACATTACGGGTGTACTCCATTATCAATCAACTCTACAAATACCTCTGATGTATCAGTATCTATACCAACTATCTTAAATGCACTATTTCTGGGCAACAAGAACTCTCTTTCGTCTGGATACCTTAATTTATAATCAGTTGCAAAAGACAATCCTCTTGTCCCTTGTGGTGCTTTAATCCTAACTTTTACTTTTCTACCACCAAATGTGTGATTTATATTAGCACTTGTACTGGCAAAATTAGCTTCATTATACACTGTTCCTAACGCATTAAGGCCAGAGTTTATTGCATTGTAAGCTGGATGGCCTTCCCCTACAAATCTTGTCAAAACTGTTGGTTTAGTCAATTCATCAATCATAGATTCATCAAGTTTCTTAATCCTGTTTTTGATTCCATTGGTTGCAGTTGATGTCCACTCAGAATCATTAACATAACCAATTTCTAACTTAAATCTAGCATTAGATTGGTTATTTGGTATTGACCCTGTTCTGAGGTAATCATTAACCATCCAATCACCTTCATATTCGTAAAAATGCACTGATTCTGCACCAGAACGTTTAGAAACAGAATCAAGAAAGTCTTTGGCTCTATTGCTGTCGTGCCTTGCAAAACCATCAAGTTTAACATTACCTAAGTCTGTTGTTTTAGACAAACTATACAGTGTATCACCATTTATACTGGCTGATAATTCACTTTTAATAGCTTTAAGGCCATTTTCAATATAATCTATATCAGACTGGTCTAAATTCCAATCATCTTGGTTCTCGTTATATAACTCTTGCCATTGCTTAATCTCATTATTGACAGTAATATGACCATTAAAACCAGAATCAACCATCTTTCTTGTATTTTCAATGATTAAATCTCTGGCTACAGCTAAATCAGAATCTAATGTGTCTTTAATACCTTTGTTGACAATATCACGCAAAATGTTTTTTTCTTCATCAGACATATCTATACCATCAATTTTGCTTTTCAAATTCTTGATGGTATAAAGTTTAGTTCCCAAAGTTAATGTAGAAGAACCAACGGCTAGGTCTACTCTTGATTGGTAAAATGCTATGTTAGGATTTTGAGGTTTTACTGGTATTGTGTCAATTGGGGATGGCAATGAGACATCAGAAACGGTTGATGACGCATTAGCCGCCTCATTCTTTGATTTATACGCAACTTTGCGTTTCTCAGTTACAGACCTTTTCCCACCAGCCTGTTTATATCTTTGACCACCAGCATAAATATTTTCAGGTGTATTATTAGAAATGGGCGCACTTCCCCCTTTAACACCCTTGCGCCCTGCATGACCCCAATTGCCACTACCTATACCACCCTTAGCATCCCACAAAATTATCATTCTAACTCTCTTTGTCTAACTTAGCTCTCTTGTCTATCTCTTTCTTGTAGGCACGGTATTCTTCTTCATTTGCAAAGAATAATACTCCCTCACCATTGCTGGTAAATCTATCTGCCCTATCCTCAGATATTTGAACTTGTTCTTCTTTCTTAGTTTTACGTTTAATTTTTGCCATTTTATGGTGTCACTCCTTTGCTTTCATAATATGCTTGGCCTACTTGATAACCTACATCATTTGGATTTAAGTTCTTTTCAGCATACCAATTAGTGCCTAATAATAAATCCTTGCCTGAAACTTTTTTGCCTTCATATTCAAAATTCATAGTGGCTATTTCATAAGGTTGTTTGCCTCTAAGTTGTGATTTTATTTGTCTTGCAAAATCAGCATTACCAGCAATTTTTTGGATTCTGCCCAATTCATAACTAATGGTTGCATTATTCCATTGTCTATCAATGACGTTTTCTATACCATAAGCATTTCTATCTTCGTCAAAACCAAAACCCATTCTTGCCCACGCATAACCACCTACATCTATATTAGCTTGAATCCTGACTTTTTTAACGCCAGCTTCCATTAAAGCCTTTTCCTGTGAAGCATAAATTTGTGTTGCTACATTACTACCTCTAAACTGAGGGGAAATTTTGAAATAACTGTTGTACATAACATCAGGGCTAGTGAATTTTCGGCTAAGGGTAAGATATTCAATATCATCATCAATTGAATCAGTTATATTTATTCGATAACCATTACTTGTAACTTTTACCGTTACTTCAGCTTCCCCACTTTCAAGTAAATTAGCCAATTCTTCTGGTAACTCAACTTTTTCAATTGTCTTTACCATTATATCATAAATTTCTTGTTCAGTTCGGCCACTATCCTCACCATCTACAGTATCATCATAATATGTTTTTGGAGGTATTTTTATAACATCTAGTGCTTTCTTGCTTGACTTAGAAGTATTATCCGCAACAACTTTAGCGTTTTCTTGTATGGTAGTGATTATTTCTTGTCTATCTTCTACAGTAGTAGATGTGTTTGGTTCTGCTATTCTTGCTAATACCGCTCTTGCATTGATAATATTTTCCATAGCTTGAAGCCTAGCTTGACTTCCACCTCTTTGACCAGCTATTTGTATCATACTTCTATCTAATGGCTCTAAAGAATCCATATCTAATCTGCGATTAACTTTCTCAGTACGCCTAGCTATAGTGCTTCTACCATTTTTTGGCTCTTTTGCCGCAACATATCTTTCTCCACCTATCTGCAATCTGTCAATAGGTGTATCCTTTAAGCCAGCACTACCACCCCTTAAACCTTTTCTGCCAACATGACCCCAGTTTCCAGAGCCTCTACCGCCCTTTGCGTTTTGCTCCCTTATAAGCCAAATAAACATTAAATACCTTCTTTCTTGTTTGCTTCGATAATTTTCTTGGCCTTCTCCATCCAATCATCATCATCAAAGATGTCTGTCCATGAGGTAACATCAGATTGCAACTCTATATCCATTGCTTCAGTACCTTTAGGCAACTTACGAGTTTTTTTGCTAGGCACAATTTTGACCTTTTTCTTTGCCATATTGTGAATCTCCTTAAATACTATTATTGTATAATTACAGTCTATATTGTATAATAAATGGTAAACGTTTTACAAGGAAGGTGCATCATAGATTCAGACAATGAACCCAACAAGTTTATTATAGTCAATTCATTTGACCAATTTACTAGCCATAGCCTTGAGTTATCGAAACTGGTAACTACTTACTACAAGAATTTGGCAATACCTGATAAAGAACTCAAGAGAGGTCTAACAGTTCATTTTCAACAAACATTACTTAATTTAGGCATTTTGGGTATAGGACAACCAACTATAACGGATGCTGATGATTTTGATTTTAATGAAGAAGATATGCAATAAAAAAGGGGCGTTTAGCCCCTTAATTGTTTATCATTACCGATAATCAACTTCATACAAGAATAATGTCTTGCCCATTAACTTTCGGTTAGGTGAGGTGCTTTGAATGAAAACCTTATAACCTTTGGGGATGTCTCTAGTATTGACCTTGCCCCTTGTGCCTAAAGGTACACCAATCATTTCTCTGGCCTTAGAACCAGCAAACATATCACCAGCTTCATTAACCAAAACAACTTCTTTGTTTTCTTGCACAAGTTCTGACTTTGTTAACTGATAAAACCCCCTTCCTACCTTAAATGTTGCACCAGTAGACAATACAAATGATTTAATATCTACTTCATTATCAACATTTAACATCTGGAATCTTGATGGATTCACCGCTTGTAAATCAACTTCGCCATATGAAGTGGTAATCTTAATTGCCTTACCACTTAAGCCATTGATAATATTAACTAAATTCCTGTCTAGTTGGCCTGTTAATTGTAACTGATTGGCATATTCATCAAGTGTGTCTTTTTGTTTATGAGCAATAGCCTGAATGACAGGATAAATATTCTTAAACTGATTTAGCTCGATTTTATTTACACTACTTATGTCAGCCAGAGCATTATAGAACCTATTGCTTGATGCTCTACCCAAACATTGAATCGGATAAAGAATGACACCACTATTAACCAAATCTTTGGCCTCTGTCATCCAATCATAAATTTTGAATCCATCCCACCTATAGCTTGTACTATGGGGGTTAGCATCTCCAATCAACAAAGCTACTTTGTCATTGCTTTGCCAATTTAGTTGTTTCATCTGATGCAACACTAATTCATAACATTCATCTGAATCACCACCTGATGTATTTGGTGAGTTCCTGATAAATTGCATTACTTCTTGTTTGTCAGTAGTAAAGTCTAAGGTTAATAGAGCCTCTTTACCATCACAGTAGTCACCATGAGAGATTATAGCCACTCTAGTACCATCTGACATTAGTTCATTGCAGAACTCTGTTACTTTGCGTCTAACCTCTGCAATACAAGGCGACATTGAACCTGTGGTATCAAAGCTAATTACTATGTCCATTACAAGCCTCTTTTGATTATTTCAGTCAATAACCCCATATAAACATTGTATTTATACCATCCACTTGGCACGCCTAACTTGAGATTGTGCAAAAATTTAGGTTGTTTAGCAATACTATCTAGCCATTCCTTATAAACCACGTTAAAAGCGTTCACAAGATGGGTGTCCATCATTTTGCTAATCTGTACATATGCGCCTGTAGATTTACTGTAGTAATATTCTGTAGAGTTTGCCAGATTTACACCAGCTTGTGTAAGTAAGTTCAAAACGTCTTTATCAGCACCATCAATTGTTACACCATTTATTGTAATTTGCATAGACATCATTCTCCTTAAATTGATTTACTTGATTATACCACACTTGACTAATTTTTGTTTACAATCATACAAAAGTCTAACTTGGGGCATAAAAACAAAAGCCACTATTTCTAGTGGCCTTTAATCTAAAATCTACTTTATTATCATTAAACTTCACAACCACCAGCAAAGCAAGCTAGTTCTTGTGCTACATTGGTATTATCCACAACCTCACTAAGTAGGCTCATATCTAAGTGTGGGGTAATGCTTTTCCAGTATTCATATACCGACTGCGTAATTGCCTCATAAGGTGCTTGCTCATATACAAAGTCACTCTGAGGGAGAAACGATAATCCACCAATGATGTCTTGATTGTCATACAGCCATCTTGCAATTGTATCAAGCTCGCTTTTGTGATAAGACACTGTAATTGATGGGTTATGCTCTGTCCAATATAACTTATTAACTTTCCAATGATTTAACTGCTCCAAAGCTGTAACATCCGCCTTATAATGAGGGCTATCTGGTGCTTCAACTGGAAAGGTAGCTACCAATGAACTAATTTGACCTTTATCTTGCTCTAACAAAAATCCACAGTCAGCCAACCAATTAGCTATAGGTGAATCCTTTTGGATTCTAACCCGTCTCAAGTAATATTTGCTATAATTGGTATGCAAGCCACTACTGCAATTAAACAATACTGAGGAATTGCCAGATGGCTTAACACAAGTTACCGCTACAGATTGGTTAATTCCTAACTGCCCGGCTATCTCTTTATTAGTATCTATAGCCAACATCTTTAGTGATTCAAAGATAAATTCGTTACCTTCATTAACCAACAAAGGACAATCCCATTGTCCTGTTATGTCAACTCCTAATAATCGCTCTGCTTCACAATTTTGTTTCCATATAGGTCGTAACCCTTTGAATTTAGTAGCCATTGACTGAATTGTACCAATTACAGTTGAATAATAAACTTTCTCTTGCAATGATTCTAAGGTATCGCATGGTCTGGCAACCACAATAGATAAATTGCAAAATTGGAATGGTTTAAGATAGATTTCCCCACAAGGATTACTGCCAAAATTTTCATCAAATTTGCGTCTTGAAGGAATGGTATTTTGCATAGCATATCTGCTAATAATGCCCGGCTCACCAGCACCAGAATCATCCATTTGCTTTACATAATCTACAAACCATTGATAATCCTTATGCCCGTTGATTGTTATAGAGTTATTTGCCCGTCCTCTATAAGAATGTTTATTCCACCACTCAGATTCAATACTTTTACAATTTAACATATCTTCATCGTTTTCATCAAACAAAGCAATCAAAGCAGAACGTCTTACTCCACCACTTACAATTGCATCCCCCACATGACAAGCAATGTCGTGACATTCCAAAGTGGTTAATTTGCGCCCTTGTGCATTTTTGAACGTTGATTTACAAAAATCAAATAATCGTTTCAAAGGAGCAGAGCCACTAGCAGTACCACCTTTAACTTTTAATCTACTTCCCGCAGGTCTAATCAAAGAATAATCAAATTTAGTTTCTACGCCATTATAGAGGTTATTTAGGAGCATCCTAAATGATTCATACCAACCTTCGCTTGTGTCAGGAATGGAATGATAAACCACTTCACCAGTTAGACGCTTAACAGTGGGTAACTTGTAAACGTGCTTGGATTCCACACTATACCCACAACCCGCACCCTCAAGTAGAACTACCATTAACTCGGTAAAGGAATCTACGCTATCTAAGGTTAGATATGCACAATTATACAGGGCAATGTTATTGCGTCTTGCAGGTTCACCAGCCATAGCTAATAATCGCATTGAAGGAGCAATTTCCATATTAAGCATTAGCTCATATATTTTGTTGTAAATTTGGTCATCAAGGGCATTGTTTGAAAGTTCTCTGAGGAAATTCACCGCCCGTTGTATTGTTTCATGCCATTGTTCACGTCTATTAAGATTATCATTCCATCTGGCATATTTGTCTGTAAATTGAAATAGTTGTAAGTCATTCATATATTGCTCCTGTAATTTGGGGGAATAAAAAATAGTGGTTCGTTAGGCCACTATTTAAGGTGAGTATCATTATATCACACACAACAAAGTTACAATGAAATTTTTGTGTTAGATATTGCTTAATTTTTTATATAAATCTTGATTTTGTTCCAGTTCTTCATCAACCAGCTTATCCCATTTATCATTATCAATCTTGGCCTCAAAATTATGCAACGATTCATCGCTTAACTTATCCCATGATTGCATATCTTTGGCTAATTCATCAGTTATGGTAACGATACCATCAATGATAATGAAGTTATTGTGTTTAAGGATTTTAGCAGTTTTGCGAATGAAGAATTGTTCTTGCTCTGCTAACAAATCGCAGTGGTTAGCACATAGTTGGATAATTCTTACGCCTGATGAAATGATGCCCCACTTGTACATCTCACCATTTTGCAACTCATACAACCTAAATTGGTCAACCATAACAGCCATTTGTTGTATTAAGGCATTAAACCATCTGATGTTTAACTTATCAAGGTGCTTATATGGGTCATTGTTGGCATAAGTGAAATAATCAAGATTTATGTCAAGTGTTAATATAGCACTGGCAACCATCATTGCTACATCTTGTAATTCTTTGGCAACCTCAGTATGCTTGTCTTGAGGATTATTTCTGTGGTCATCCGGCCTCAAGATAGAGACTAAGCAATCTGTTGCCTCTCCAATTTCTGTAATGCCGTAAAAGACACAACCTTGCAAGTCTGGTGACTTCCAAATGGTGTTGATACACTCATTAGACCTATAATTTTTCAAGCGATTTAAGTAATCTTTAAGCATTGTTATCTCCTATGATATGAACATAAATGTTATTCGGTAATTGACGGTAATATGTGGCTAATTCAGATGATGTAAAACAATCAAACCGACTGCCATTGTTGTTATTTGCAAAATTGTATAGCCAACCTAATGACCATGTAAATATTGCGTTCTCATAACTTGAGTAGTGCCAATCTCTAAGTTGTTGAAGAACTACCTTGCTCTTTGAGAACTTTAGGCCAAATGGATAGTAACATCTATAAATGCCTTTTTCTATGTATTGACCATTTATAGCTTTGTTGATACTTGGCAACCATCCATAAACATCAAATATGTGTTGCGCCGTTGGCTCTATGACCATTACATCATTGACTTTAGTAGCATTGACATTGATAATAAAGTAATCCGAGATATTATATATGGTCTTAATGTCCATAGATAATGGTTTAATTACTGGCATAGTAAATCACCCAAATCCTTTCCTAAATTGCTGATTTTTTGCCAATTCATTAGCTGTACTGAGAAGCCTATTTTAGCAAGCAAATTGTTTAGTCTGATACCAGAAGGAGCAATCATCTTTTCTATTTTACTCTCGCCCTGATAATTATAGTATATCGTATAATAATCTTCATATAATACGATGTCCTTTACAGTGACTTCTGAAGTGTAGCCATGCTTATTTATTATTCTTTGCTTTAACTCATTAGCTAACATATCTTGAGATAAACCATTTCCAGCATAATCATTATCAAAGCATACCACAACCATAGTTGGAGTTAGGGCAAGCAAATCATTTGTCCACAATTCAAACCAGTTATTAGTAGATAATGTTGGTATAGCAAATAGCGGCAAACCTTCTACAGTTAGTTTTAATTGGTTAAATAGTATTGCATCAACATAGTTCTCTACAATTAGGATAATGCAATTTTTAGGAGCAATATCACTAAATAGTAGATTAAACTCACTAGGGGCTTTACCACCTTTGGCAAAAATCCATTTTGGCAGAACCTTGTCATTTAGACTTCTCCCTCTAAATGTTAGAAACTCTTGATTGTAAAACAGGGGGGTAATCAACCTATTATGCTTTTGATATGGTAGCTGGCCTAATCCCAACTTGTATTCATCCACAACTTGAGGGCTTAATTGCTTGTATTTGTACCATTGCTCATATCTAGCTGAATTACTTAAATAGGTGTCCATATACATCTTATAATCTGATACCCATTCATTATCAATCTTTCGTTTTGGGGCAATATACTCACCTTTGTTAAACTCCTCATTAGTGATTAGTGATTTGAAATAACCACAAACGAAGCATTTAATATATGGCTTCTTGTCCAGAACTATAGAACAGTGAAATTTCTTCTTATTGGATGACCCGCAACTAGGACACACAATAAGAATATTTTCCTTGCCATGAACCTTTGTTTTACCTTCTTTTTTGTATTCATCAAACATAGCTTATCCCTCTAAAGTATACATCACCGTTTTTGGTTGTTAGTTGGTATTTGCTTGGATTCCATTTAGCTATCGAGTACAAGTCTTGCTTGCTTACTAGCAGTTCATCAACCTTGTACCACTTTCCATCTACTTTATTATCAATAAGTGCTAGTGGTTTAACCCCACATTCAGGGAGATTCACAACATCACTAGGTTTCTCAGTTAACTTATCCAACCATATTTCAAGTGGAACGCTAGACAATAAATAAATATCCGTGTCCATTGTCAATGGCCTAGCTCTATATAATGACTGCAATAACTCTGCTCCTCTGAAGTTGTAAAGAACTTGAGATAATATTCTGTTGTCATAATCACTAATTAACCTATATGGTTGTAAGCCGTTTTCTTCATACAAATACGGTTTAACATTTGATACTCGATATGGCCTATTGCCTACTATACTGCTACATTCACTAATTTTGTCGCTAAACAACATTTGATTGGCAATGTTCATAATTTCATAATCTGAGGGTGAAGGAGTTCCGGCTACAATCAAACAATCTACACCTTCCATAACATTAGTTCCTCTGTTACCCCCAAAGTGCAATGTAATATCTGCATATGGTTCATAAAATTGCCTTAGTGACTTAAATGTAATCAAACCCACTTTGCTATATTTGCCGTAACCATTCTTAGTTGGTTTACTATATCTAATTTGCTCTATAAGGTGCTTTAATTCCTTGCCATTGTGAGTTAATTGATTTTGTGCCTTATCATACAATGCAGTGATGTTATTTAGCCTGTTGCATATCTGAAAGACTTTGCCTTGTAAACCAATGTTTGGACTGTGTTTAATAACTTGTTTGCCAAGCAGATTAGCTACAATGTCAGTTTCACCAGTAGCATCAAGAATAATTTTCGGAACTTCTTGCCAGAAGTCATCATTTTTGAGATATAGAGTTAAGCCATTGCCATCCAATTTAACCCGGCTCATACCTTCTATATTGCCACTTTGCCAAAGCTGAAATTCTACCGCCATCAAACGAAGGAAATCTAAGATATACCAATAATTTACCTGTGTCCTTTCATCAAATGAATCAGGCAAATCTGGTTTATCAAAGCTAATTTCATCTCTTTGAATCATATCAAATATTGTGCTTAGTTCGGCCTCACACAAGTAGGCTAAATCAAATCCATTATAAATCTTGCGTTCTTGACTAAGTAAGAACAAACGTTCCATTAGATAATCCATAATTGGTACATCACAGGAACTTTCTAGGAACTTAGCTGGAACTGTACGCTGAGATAACATTGCTGACATTACCGATTCATCAATGATAATCAAGTCAAATTTAATGCTTAAACCTGTAGTAAGGTGATTATGTACACCTGCAATTATAGGTTTTTTAGTTCTTGCTTGCGCCCTATATGGACATATAGCAATGTAATTATCTGTATCCTGACCACACAATGCTATGCAACCGTCAATGGCCTGATAACCGCTTACTGACAGTGATTTAATAGCTTTGGGGAATCTACACATAGGTTGTTTAGTTTCTTCATGGATACCATCAAAGGATAGCCAATGAAGCCACATATCAGGATTACACATTGGATTATCAATAATATCTTGCCAGTAGTCATGCCTGGGCATTAGATAAAGAACTCTAAATCCCATATCTGCAACCTCTTGTGCAACTGATATAGCTGATGTAGATTTACCCATACCAGCCATTGCTTGCACAAGAAAAATTGGTGCTTCTGGATTACCTATATTTTGTGCAAAAAATTCTAACATCTTTTGCTTCATTAAGTCACGCTCTTTATTTAATAACTCTTTGCTAAATTTAGGTGGTCTTTCTGGCAAACTAGAATCTAACCATGTTAATTGCCAGTTATTACCCTGATTATTACTCTTTGGGTAACTACCTAAAATTTTAGTGGGTCTATCTAAAAGCCTTTTAATTTCTGATAACAATAACGTAATATTAGTAGTTGTCATAATTGGCCTTAAAACAAAAATAGGGCGACTATGCACCCTATCTCGTTTACTGATAAAGCAAGGTTATTTTTTCTTGCTCTTAAAGTATTCTTGCAATTCTACTCGACTAGGAATGGTTTTCTTTTCAGCCATCCATTCATCGTACAAACCATGTAAGGTAGGGTTAGCCAAAGTCCCATCAGCTAACTTTCGTTCTTTGACTTCATTAGCCTTGACTTGTGAAGTTGACTTTTCCTTCTCTTTGGTTTTGATTGCCCCATCTGTATCTTCATCCAATGGAATGCCTAAGAATGAGCCAAGAGCATAACGTTTGAAATATGTTAACCATATACCTAAACCTTGTGGGGCTGATGGTGATTTAATCATATAGTCAAATGTTGCATCAAACCAAAATGTTTCTGATTCAATTACCTGTCCAGATTCATGGATGATGCTTGTCACAATGCCCAATTTAGATGTGCCAAACAATGCAGTGCGAGAGCCATTTTTATCTGAAACTTCTGAAACACATATTTCAATTTTAGTGTCTTTGTCGCCTACTAGCTCTTGACTAATTACCGCTCCAAGAGGAAGCAATACTCCATTCATTGTTTCAAGAATAGCATCTAATGTAGCATACTTGTAACTTGATGCTCCGACTTGGCCTTTTTTGTCTTTACCAATAGATAAGACTGCACTTCTGCCTTCTACATATGCCTTAACAACTTTATCGTAACCGTTTATAAATTTCATTTAACCTCTAAATGATTAAGCCAGACTAAGTTGCCCTAATCTGGCTTATAAATGTTAGCCTAATTAAAAATTAGGATTCAAAGTCAATTTCAGCTTCACCGCTTACAGTAGCACCAGTAGTTTCAGCCTTCACTGTTCGTACTGTACTGCCTAAGATATTGATAAACTTAGCATTAACTTTGGGCATAGTGTATTGCTTTGTGCCATCTTCACGTTCAAAGGATTGTACAACTTTGCCAGAAGGTACAACTTTAATATTGTGGCCTACTTGCAAAGCACCAATCAATTCATCAGCCAACTCATTCCACGCTTGAACTTGCATTGACAAACCATGTTCATCACTGCCCATAAAGGTCAAAGTTTTGAACTCAGCACCATCTTTGCCAGAGAAAGATTTAACACCATTACCATCAATCCAAGTTACTCTCATTAAATATGTCATAAAACTCCTTTTATTTGGGGGTTGATTTAATAGTTAGTATTATAGCATGGTTACAATTACATTCCAACTATCTAACAGTTTGCTTACTTAACATAATATATAGGATTTAGGCATAAAAAAAGAGCCAAAATAGGCTCTTTATGTAAACTAACTGTTTCCAAAATTATCAGGATGACCACCCTTATCATAAGGGAAATAAGCATCATTGCAATATGGGTCAGGATTACCAAAATCTACCATCTTGTCCATATACTTGATTAAGTTATATAGAGATATGGCATCAACCTCTGCGCCTGATTCATTTACAAAATTTTTAATGTGAGACAATTTAAGTTCTTTATGGGGAACTTTGTCAAAAATTACACCATCTGGTTCAAACAAAACTGGTTCATTAAATGATGAAACTTCTGCCTGAGAGAAATAAACCAAAAAATATCTTTTTGGGTATTTTCTTATTGATAACTCACCAGTGAAAATTCCATAGAATGGCACAACTAGTTCTTTGTATGGTGTTTCATTTTCTGAACAATCTGTAAATATGTATTCTATCATCTTGGCCTCTTACATGGGCAACACTACAAAATTATCTTTGGTTTTGTAGATAGCTTGCTTAGTTAATTTGCATTCACTAGAGTAGATAGCCCATTCAGGTAAACCATTAACCATAATGCAAAACATCTTTGGCAAACCTTTATTTTGAATGATTACTTCTTTGGCAATAGTTGGCTTAATAACAAGAATGTTGCTTTGTTTGGTGTAAGGAAGTGGCATACTAATTACTACACTGTTCATGGTCATTCTCCTTATTTAACAAGGTAAAGATAATTCTTCATCAGAAAATTCATGTCGAATGATAACAGTGATAATTTCACCTGAAATTTCACCATAACCATAATCTAATTCACTTGGCAAAGCATATGAATCAATTTGTTCTTGGCTTAATGCCATAATTGGCAAAATTCCTACAATTCGTGGGTGACTACCATCTGATGGATATAAGGTACGGATTCGAGTTGCAAATAATAGTGGCATGGTCATTAGGTTTTCCTTGAGTTATGTAGGTTAATAATAAATATAATTATACCTAATTCATCAAATATTCCTATAGGATATTGGTACTATAGTTACAAGCCTATTGTTCATTATCTCGAATTTTATCGTACATTATGGCAAAGGTATAACCCATAGACATTACATCCATTAAAGTAGCTAGGGATAGAAATACTGTGTAGGCAATGCCAAATGGGTTATATACAAACATTACACAAGCCATTCCTATCTTGAGTAATCGAATCAAAATTACCATATCGTGCAATCGTGATAACTTGTTTACAGCAACATAAATATCTGAAAGAATCAATAAGGTGTGTACAAGCAAAGCAATTTTAATTAACATTATGTCAACTTCCTAATCATCGTTAAAATCTTCATAGGCCACATAAGCATTGTTTAATGGAACATGGGTAATATTAACGGTAAAGTAATCTGGGATATTAGCTAATTTAATGGCTTCAAACTCAGAATGAGCAATAACCACTTTGACACCGCTTGGAATATTGTAATAATATGACTGATTAGCATGATAGTCAAAGATATACACCTTGAGAGTTAGGAAATTATCTTTAACCCATTCCTCTAATTCATCATTAACATCTTGAGGGTCATTATGCGGCTTACCATATACCTCAAAGACTACTTCATTATCAATAACTACTTGCCCCATATAACAAGGGTGAGCAAAGAACACATTGTATTGACGTATACCATCATTCCAATCATACATTTCAATCGCTTTAGGTGGTATTAAACTTTGCATTACAATTCTCCTATTTTGTATCGTATCACAGAGAATGTCATATGGAATAATTATAACCTTTCTGCCACAAAGATTGTGAGAACCTTACTAGCAACCTCTTTGGCTAACGTAAGGTCATTAACTAATAAATTTTGCTTGCTTAACACAAAAGCATTTTTGGAGTATATAATTTCATATTCCATAGAACGTAGATAAGTCAATTTAACCTTGTATGAGCCGACTTGAGAAAACCATACTTCTTTGAATCCATTCTCAGATTCGCTTGCTTGATATGACCAAAACATCTTGATTCCCCTTATGAGTGACTTTCTTTTGAATGTCAGCCAAATAATTAACCAAACTTAATTTAGCAAAAATTACTTCCGATTGCGAGTATTCTCCAAAAATTCTTTCAGAAAATAATGTTATATATTCGCTAAAATTTTCCATTACTCGCCTTTTCTGTAAATCACTACTCTATTTTCGTGGCTTAATATGTATTGGTCATGCTTATCCAACACACAATAAATGTTGTTATCTCTCATATACCGCTCCGAGAATGTTTGGTTATCAGGCTGACAACACACATTGCTATATAGCCATTTCCAGTTCGGGCATTGATAATCAAGTTCTTGTACGTTGATATGAGCATGGACACAACAAATATTATATTGCTCTGGTAAACGATGTAAGCAATCTTGCCATATATCAGTATATGCCTTGAATCGTTGAATATTGTACCGCTCTACCCACATATCAATTAAATCCCCATTAACTTGAGGGTCAATGCAAATGGAATTGCTTTGGGTAAATAAACTAAATAATGCCCCAGTTTTACAAGTGCTACCATCTCCGATGTGTAACCAGTTACCTGTAACTTGAGTGAATTGCTGAATATTTGCTAATGCACCCCATGATTCAGTAATTTCTTTAATGGGGTCTTTGGTTTGAAGGAATAACCACATTAGCTCCTCATATTTGGGGCTTCTCAGCAGTTTATTAGCATATTTAAGGTGCTTATTGCCCAAAGAATAATTAACACTCTTAATGTCAATTTCTAAGCCGCTTGAGGTGAATTTCATAATACTTCCTCTAATTCAAATATTGTGAAGAATGGTGTAATTGAACTAAGAACATCTGTTTTACTTGTGCCTTGAGTAATGTTATTTATGGTATACTGAGTGGCATATAACCCATTACCACCTCTGCCCGGACTGTAAAGTTCCATCGTGAAAATTATTTCATCTCCAACTTTGAAGTCCTTTAACACAGATGCTTGTGTCTTTCTAAGAATAGACTTGATGACATATTTCTTGCTTAATAATTCAATGCCTTTCATTGCTTAACTCCTAAATACATTTGCCCGTCATTATGAATGGTTACATAAGGTTGAATACCGTTATAAATCAAAAAGTCGCCAATTTTAATCTTTCGTGGGGTATGATTAAATTTCACACCGTCTACCATTTTTAATTTCTGTGTAATTTTTGCTTTAACTAGGTAATAACACTTATTTTCAAATTCAGTAAAATAGAATTTGCCTTTATAGCTTTTGCTATAAAGAGAAAAGGAATACTCAAGAAAAATATTTAAGTCATCAAACTCATAAGAATAATCGCTGTAATTTACTTTTGCGTGATATTCCATCAAAATAGAAAATTGCTCATATGTTATCATAAATTCACCTCAAAGTAATTTTATAATATTAAACAACTTGTTACTATAGGATGTTGGTACTATAGACTTTCCGGGCATCATTGTAGTCTTGTTATGTTAAATATTATCTTGTACTCGTTATAGCTATTGTAATCACTCATTTTTTTAATAATTCTTGTAGGAAAGTTTCCTTTATATTTATTGTGTTCATTTACAAGCAATTGTTCAATATCAGCCAACTCCAAGCTATGTCTAATGTTTGAATCTACTGCTCTATAAAATTTAGGGGAAATTAACTCAGTAATGTCAGGCCAACCTTCTACAAATTGACCATCTCGCAATCTATATGGAATAAACAAATGAATCTTTGGGTCATCTAATTGTTCAATATGAGACAATTTTGGTAATGTATGTCTATCGTAATATCTGTTTGGAGTAAGCCACACTTCTATATTCCAAGTAATATTGAAACAACCTAAATAATATCCAAATTCACCACTTAAATTTTCGTACATTTGTCCGGCAACCAATTTCTTAGGGCTAATTACACTAGATTTTGCTGATTGATAATCTAGTATTTCTTGATTAACTTCGTTATATAATTCGCTGTTTACTGGCAATAGGAAGTGCTTTCCAGCTTCATAGCAATACACACAAGGCTCTTGAACATAACCATTGATTACTGTAGTGTAGTGTAGTAAAGTAGCAATATTGCCCGTTGATAATTCTACAGTAAATCCTCTGGGGTCTAACACTCTGAATAACTTATTTTGTGTTGTCCAACGGCTAACTGAATCACCGATATAAAAGCCCACAGTTGGCTCATTATCAAATACTAGGCCATAGGGTAGGTAATCATCAATATTATAGTAATCTGGCCTTTTTAATGCCCATTTAGCACCCGTCTCTAAACGTTTCTTAGTAGGGTTACTTACATTACCATCTTTGCCGAACTCAAGATAAGTCAAATAAGCAAGATTAGAATTGCCTAAATTTTCATTATCATTTAGTCTATTGCTTCTTCTCTCTTGGATAAACCATAATTTCTGAGGTAATTTGTAATCAGTCTTTGCCATACCAACCTCTCTTTAATCAAAAATTTGCACAAAACTATTAAAATCTTCTAATGTCTTAAATTGCATAGTTGACTTAATCCCGTTTTTTAAGCACAGAATATTAACGTCAATTAACCCATTATTTACGCCTAAACAAGTAATCCTAACTGGTTTGGAATCAAAAATGTTGCGGGTGTAAATTTTTCTAGTATTCCCGTATTCATCAAAACAAAGTCCAACTTCCCAATACCAATCATTATCTGAAAAATATTCTTCAAGCATAACCATTACCTTAGCTCCAAATAGATACCGATAGCACTAGCTGATGTATACAGCTTGTAACCTTTGCTATACAAAATAACACTGCCTGTATTGTGGTCATAATAATAACTATCAACTATGCCTGATTCTAGCTTGGGTAGTAGATAACAACCTTCACCAAAATTTATGTTGCAATATTGGATGTACTTATCTTTGTCGAAGTAAATTACTGGTAATTTCACTGATTGTCTCCAAATTCATTAAATATTGTGCTGATTAAACTAAGTCTAGCTTCAATGGAAGTAATTTCATCGTGAATATCCGAGTGTTCAGAGAAATTTAATTCTTTTGGTTTTCGCAAGTCATCTAGTCTAATTTCTAATTGGTAACGCAAACTTAATAGGTATTCAAATAAATTATCGTTCATTTTAATTTAACTCCAAAATTTATATTTTTCTTAGAATAAGTTAATGTTGCATTGCTAACTTTGCCAAATAGCATAAATGGAACTAATTTAGCAAAATCTGAGGGGAACATTCTTATCTTAGTTCCATCTGCAAGATAGTCATTTCCATTAACCAAAATTAGTTCATAACCAACGGATGTTTCACCTACAAAAATTAAATCACTGACAAAGGTTATATTGGGTTTCCACTCGATTGTTTTACTGTATTCCCATCTGGTATCTTGCACAAATGTTTTATTGATTATGTCAACTGGCACATTAAACATTGTCAGCCTCTCTTAAAAAACTATTTAATTCCATATAAGCCGCAAAATCTCTACACACAAAGCTAATAGTAAATGAATCTGGTTTGTTTGTCGAGTATTCAAATGTTGCTTTAATACCATTTGACCAATCAAAGCTATGCACAAGGTCAGCCTCAAGTGCAAGACCACTACCATAGAATACCCTTGTAATTCTTAAATCTTGATAGCTTATAGCTGGTTCAATTCGTAAATCGCCAACATTATCAATTAACCATTTTTTGAATTGTGTAGATAAATAACTCTTGAGACCAATATCAGCCCCACGCTTTCGTAATGCTAATTGCTCTAATGCAAAATTATTAAAACTCATTTTCATCCTCTTCTTCTGCATCGTAAAACTTACCTAACAACCTTTCAGTCTCTATTGAAATCAAATCTTCTACATCTAAGGTGCTTTCGGCTAACTTCAAGATATTGTAAACGTAGTCAAACTGTTTACCAAAACCCTTTAATGTTATTCTTATTAAATGTGGAGTTTCTGTTTTTGATAATTCAACCCACAATTCTTCTTCAGTAGCCAACTTACAGACTAACCCACCAAAAAATATGATAGGCCTAGTTAGATTTAATTCAGTTATTTTATTAGACATAATTTTCATCCTTTAATAATTATAATGCCCTACATTAAGCCTAAAAATATTTATTGTGCAATCTACCATACAATATACATAAGACTTAAAACAGGGCGAATTTTAGGCAATATAGAGGTAACTAGAAGTTATATCTTCAAACTCTGTCAAAATTGATTTAGTTCGTTCACCATTATTCCAACAATCAATATGATAGAACATTTGTACTTGTTTCATAATATCGTTGCCCACAATGTAGTTCGGGAACTGTAATCCAAATAGCCAGTTATACCAACAAGTATAAAACATTTGTAGTTTGCTTTTATCCAAAGGAAATGATATAGCACTAAATTGAACGCTTACTCCAATTTTATACTCCCAAATTTTAGGATTACCAACCTTGAGTAATTGCCGGAAAGCAGATTCTATTCTAGGTGTGGTTGTACGAAATCCAATTGGTGTCTCACACTGAATAAATAATTGTTCATCACCACGAAAGTAATCAAGTAGAATGGTTTCTTGTAGATTGTACAAATCTAATTTAGCCTCATTAACTAAACCTTGCAACCTGCTGTTTTCATTATGTAAATCAAATTGGTATTTAGAAGTCAAATCTCCAATTAGTTTATTAGACAATCCATTTGGTAGAATATTATCTCCGAGCAACCGAATGACATCTTTGGCTGTTAATGTAATTCCAAACAATTGTTCTACATCATTAACATATTCCTCTGCTAAGGGATGTTCAGCAGTAAATAAATTATCATGGTTTAATACTGCTTGATTATAGCGATTTAATACTTCTACATATTCTTGATACATAATATCTCCTATTTATATGTAAATGTGCAATCAATGTTTGGAGAAACAAAATGCCCGTCAATATATAGCTCGACTAAAGAACCTTCCCAAAGGGCAAATACAATTTCTACAAGTTCCTGTGATGTGCTGTATTTATATGGGCTATCAATATATTGCTTATTGTAATTAAATACAGTTTGCAGTAACTGAGACAAGCCCATTACTTTATTATCAATCATATGCACATAGCCTTCATAACCATAATCATTGTAGTCACGTTTGATGTAATTTGAATTATCATCATGGGTACAACGTCGAAAGGTAATGTCACCTGTCAGGCCATTTAGTGAGTATTGTTGAGTACATATACCTAACCACAAAGATAATAGCATAGAATTATAAGAAAACTCACTTGCAAAGGTATTGGTATCGGATACTTCCCACAATAAAGAGTAAAGTTGATGTGGAGTAAATTCTGCATCAATGGCACTTGGAATAGGCCACATTGTACCTAGTAAATCTTTGTGTTTAGTAAATAATTTGCCGAACTTGGAATCTGTATTGATAATTTTTAACATAATATTTCCTATAATAAATAACTCATAACTTCATTAACCAATGTTAATTCTGCATATTTATAGTAATTAACGCCAGAATCTTTGAGTGCTTGACTTTCATAAAGAAATTGTACTTGCTTTTGTAATTCTGCCTTTACTGTAACCATATCATAATCACCATTTGCATAGTGCAAGTATGAATATTGAGGGTAACTAACTTGATTAGAAGAAACGTACTCAAGCGCAGAAAGTAATCCACGAACCTGACTATTTAATTCTTTGGTATCACGATGAACCTTGTTTGATTGCCCTAAACAACCAGCAAGGAATTTGTGGTTGTATGTTTCTTGTAGCAAGTTCATTACTTCACTATGACTACCATGCAATGTAGGAGCATACAACACATCTAGTACATTAGGAGAGCCTTTAGCCCACATTTCTACGAACTTATGTAAGGAGTAAGCCACATAATCTAGTTTATTATCATTATCATCTGTCAAAGTGGTTTGGTATGTAAAATTTACATCTCCTAGACAAAATTGTGTCATTGTAGGCATAACTACAGCCCTAAGGTCATAATCACTGGTAGGTTTGGGATTGCCATACAAATATGAACCAACCTCACATAGTTTAACAACTTGAAATCCTTTTGATTCTAATTCCGTTAAGAATTGCTTTTGTAACTTTAACTTATTCATCTCTGCCTCTATTAAATGTTGTGCCTAAATGTTGCGCCACATTGCTTTCAAAATTTAGTCTATTGAAATTATCTCTATATTCAGGCGAGTAAATCATCATTTCTTCATGTGTTCTCAGCCATCGGTATCGCCATGCTAAAGTTTTCCATAATATTTCATTGCTATTGTGGAAGCCACTATCAATGATTATGTCAACCAATACAGTCTTTACTTCTGCATCAGTTTCACAATTGATAGCATTTTGAACGGAAGCCCAATCAATGCCTGAAATATCATCTTCATTAAGGCGAATGGTTGTCTTATCATCCCCAAAGATGATTGTGTAGCTGGTGGGGCGGTATCTACTAATTTGTTTATTATAAGTGACACCTATAGAAAATTCACCATTCGACATGCCATAATGTTCAGATAACGGGTTATTAACAAATTGTTCCTTAAAACCATAAGAGGTTAAAAATTCTAGCATACCTTTACTCCGTATTAAATTACTTTGTTGCCATTATCATCATAGACAAAGTGTTCTTTTAGAAATACCTTTGCATCTTCAAAGCTGGTAAATAACTGTTTGCCTTCATATGGCAAAGAGCGATTTTGTGTTAGCCAAGAAACTTCAATTTTTTTGGCATTATAAACTTTAATTTCGCCGTCCGTATGACCTCTAACACAAAAAGACAAGTTATAACTAATAACAGCTTTGGGGTTAGCTGTTTGTGTTGTAGTTCCAAGCAAAACACCATAATATTCATCTAAATTGTTTTCACACAACCAAACTCTAATTGTTTCAACTAATTCTTTCCGAGACATTGTTATTTCCTTGTGTTGTATATTAGTTAATAATAAACATTATTGTACCTTAACTCACTATTTAGCACCATAGGACATTGGTAATGCCGCAGGATATTAGTAATGCAGTATGACAATGGTAATGGACAATAAACATTATGTAAAGTTAAATATTGTACAAGCTAAGGATTAACTTTGAATGATAATAACATTATGTAAAGTTAAAGTTGTCATTCTTTAAGAGATAGGGAGCGGGATTAAAAGAATGTGCTAAACGCACCGCAATAATAAAAAGTTGTTCTCTGCTTATGTTGCATAACCTCTAAAATGGTCATAACTCAACATTTGTATTCTTGTGTAGACTTACTACCACAAAGATATATAAAGTTTAATGTAGGCCAAAATAAGGTCATTTTAGGTGATATAAATTATAAACAAAAAGCCCCAGAAATTATCTGAGGCCATTTGCTTTACATAAATAATTATTTACTCTTGTTCAATCCGTGCTTCTAGTTCTAATTTGATAAACTCAAGTAATTGTGCTTGTAGTTGTGAGCGTTCATTTAAGGTAAATACTTTCACATATAAGTCTAAATGTTCTTGTGTTTGTAAACTTGAAAGGGCATCAAACTGAGATTTAACCATCTGCATCTCTGCCCGACTAGCTTCAATGTCATCAGCCATTTTTGTAACCAATAGCTTAACAACATCACGATACATATTTTTCTGCAATTTCTCGATTAAATCATTTACATTTAACATAATTCTCCTATTGAATATCAACTTCTACAGACAAGATAACAAAATCTTCTGGTTTGGCAGTAATTCGTTCTCCTATGGCTTTCCGCAAACGATAAGTTGTCTTAAAGGTACTCAAATTAACCTTTGCATCATACATCGTTGGCTTCTCAGTCAAGATACTTCCACCATCACATTTTCCACCAATGTACAATCCAGTTGCTAAATGTTTAACATAAAAGAATTTCATTGTGTTATCCTTTGTTGTTTGTTTAAGTAAGTTACAAGAATTGTACCTGATAAAAAATGATTGGTCTATAGGTATTAGGTACTAAGACTAAATTCTTAGCTGAAAGAATATTTACTAAAATCCTTCTTTTAATCTTTCAAACTCAAAATGTCTTTTATGTCAAATAGATAGTGTAATTTATACACTTACAGTATAAATAAAAAATGCTCTTTATATTTCAAAAGAGCAAGATATTGAATGACTGATTGGTTATTTTATAAACCCTTTATTTATTAAATCAAAAATATTTCCGCGCAAGTCATACTTTGAAAAATAGCAATCCATACAAATTTTGTAATTATTAAACCTTCTTTCAACTTTTACTTCATTACCGTTTGTTAACTCTAGCTCTATGTAAGAGTATCCATACTCAGAAGAGAACCTTAGAAATTTTGAATCTTTGTGTTCAAGAGCATATTTACTAAACCATGACTTACTAAACTTAGACAAATTCCAGTTAATCATTGAAACTATGCAATATGGTGATTTTTCTTCAACCAAGCTACCACATCTTTGACATTCAAAATTACTTCTAGTTTTATGAAATTTATAATACAGCATAGCCATATTTTTTACACAATACCCCCTGATTGTAACTACAAGATTCTTTCTTTCTTTGGGTCGCTACGCTCAGTTACGCTAACGGCTAAGTAAACTTATGCCTTATAGCTAATAATGTGTATAGATAAGATAGTAACATTTAGAAATTATTTTGTCAAGTAATAGTTGTGTTAGAAATTATTTATAGGTTTAATTAGTCAGTAAAACCAGTATATAGCCAATAAAGATAACTGTTGTAACAAATCCACCAAATTTAGCTAGGTAGGAAAGAATGGCATAGATAAATACCGCTAACGCCGCAAAAATGAGGATGACATCTTCATATGTTTTGTGGATAAATCGTTTGTTATGTTCCTTGTCAATCAGACCACAACAAATGATGCCTGTAATAGAAAGTAGGTAAAGAACAAAGAAGTACAGCATAATCCAAAGCAATTCTTAAATCATTATTTAATCTCCTGTTATTTATTTGTTAGTAAGTGTAGTAAATAGAACATCTGTTCTTGTTTGATAATCAGGTTAGGCTAGTAAAGTTTAACTACTTGATAGTTCTCCGATAAACAATCATAGCCTTTATTAACCAGAAAATTTTTTAAGTGTTTATCAGGCTCATATTCAACAAACAACAGTATGGTTATATAATACTCATGTTCCATATTATCAGGAAAGGACAAGATTCTTATTTCTTGCAATTCATCAGGGATAGGGTATTCATCCCAATCAGTTGGGAATTTTCTAAATAGAAATTCTACAATTCCCGTCGCAAATAAATAATCTTTGAATAAATGAAGATACTCCTTTGCTAAATTCTTTTCTTGCCTAAAACCATAAAACTTACCACCACAATATTGTAAATTTATAGTGTAATAATGTCTCAGATTATCCATCACCAATTTAATTTGGCTTCTGATTTCCAAGTAACCGCTTTCTTGCGTTAAATATTCGCCATCAAATTTATTCATATTATCTCCTTTAATCAATTTCACGTCATTGTAACCCACAAGTAATGTTATTTCTATAAGAACATAGTACCATTTGAAATTTCGTATAACATATATTTATTCTTTTTAGTAGTAGTAGGGGCTGTGGATATGTGGATAACTATTGTGGATAACAAATTCTACCTCTGGCAAAAGTCCATAAAAGGTGTCCACTAACCTGTGGATAACTCTGTGGACAACTTGGGTACTTATCCACATGATTTGCAATTACAACAAATGATTAGATATTACATTGGGAGATAAACTAAACCAATTTCTATTGCTATATACCCAACTATGGCTTGATATTTAACTTGACATAAATTTATTGATAATCAAGTATACAGTACCTATTTACTATAGGATAAAGTTTAGTAATCAGGTATAATTCTTTATATAACTTAATCAAAGGAAAAAACCATGAAAGAAATTGGGTCTAAAGTCACAATAAACAAAAAAATATACACCATTACTTCTGTAGAAGATTGCTATGGTGATGTGACTTATTATTTGGAACGGGGCGACAGAAGCTACAATTTGGTGTACAGCCATGTATACAACTTGTACACATTGTTCAATAACATTCGTGGTTATGTGGTAGAGCCATATTTTGAGAAATAGTATGAGCGCACTTAAACAGAAACTAATCACAAAAATCACAAAATTAAACCCCGAAATTGTTGGCTTAACTGTAGATAATTTCTACACTATACCTGCAAGATTGAAAACATCGCCATCTACCTTTTCATGGTCTACTTGCCCTTCTGAGGGAAATATGAATCCTATCAGAGTGGCCTCATGTTTGCCCATGAAAATTTGTGTTACTCAAGATGTGTTTATGTATCTCAAAGATGATTATTATATTCTTGACTTATCAGCATATAAAGGGTTTATATCAAGTGTTTACTTCCTACCCCATAAAATTTGGGATTAAAGTGATGTATATTGCCTATAACCTATATCAAACCTATGTCAATTAAAGTATAATGTGCAAAAACAAAGGATTAAACAATGAGCTATTTAGTTCAACCGAATGATATTGAATATTTTGGCAGAAGTTACACTGGTTGGTTATCACCAGAGGGTAAATTTTATTACTGCGGCAAATTTGGTCATAATGACTTGGCTTCCTTGCTTGCTGAACAATTGTATAATGTAGAAATTTACGGCTTACAGGCTTGTGACTATCTATTTAAGAATGGATGGTATGAGATTCGTCAAAATCAATTAGAGATGTCAATTCATCCATATTTGGGCAACCAATTATTGTGGGATGATACACCATATTTTAGCTGGCCTACTCCTAAGCAACTTGAAGTATTACGCCAAATTGAAGCAATTGTGAATTTGTCAGTTTATCAGTTGAAAGATGTAGATGATACAGAATATTACTTATGGAGTTTACAATGTTATGAAGATGACAAAAATAAACTAAGTAAGACAGAGGTTGATGATGATGTAACTACTGTGGTTGATGATGGTCTATCATGGTATGGATTCTGGTGTTGCACACCATCTGCGACTAATCCATTGCTTAAAGAGGTTATCTTGATTAAGGCCACAAGTCAGGCATTAGCTTCTAATTATGCTAATATCATCTTTAATGGTCATATGTCGAGATGTAAGGACTGCAAGAGTGGTCATCCATTCAAATACCCTCTCGAATCACCAGAAAGCTATATTGAAAACAATTTCAATCATTGGCAGTTTATGAGAACCATAGCTATCATTGACTTACCTAAGCAAATTTATTGGAGCGGTGAATATATGGATTATATGAGCCAACTAAACAATGAGGGATTAAAATGGCAAGAATTGATAATCAAGTAAAATCTGATATGTATAAATGTAGAAAAAGCGATTTTGATGGGTTATGTGAGTATTTGTGTAATCTGGCATATGCTCTTGAGATTAAGTCAACTATGCAATTCTTTGAGGTAGCAGATGAAATTATCTTTAGAGTTCAAAATACTGAGTATAGCCCATATAGTTTAGAATATTTTATGCAGGATAATGAGAACTTTATCTTGTGTAAAGATAAACATTTGTTAAAGAAGGTTAAATCAATGCAGTATAACACTATGATTTTGTACCAATAAGATAATAAATAAGTGGATATAAATGATTGAAATTTTATGTAGCAAACCAGAATTGTTGAAATTTTGTATAAAAGTCCAAGATATTGGTTTTTATGTACATAGCATAAAATCTGGTGTTTTGAGCCGTTGGGGTGTTTATGTAGATATGGTATATATGGGGGATAATAATAGACGGGAAACAGAAGTAGAAGAAATTTTGAGTTTTGAAATGTTTAATGTTGTTTCGCCAGAAGAAATAATCGAGTATTCCAAAGAAAAAATTATTTCCTATTATGTAGGCTTGATTGTAGAAATTAAGACAAGTAAATTAAAGGTATGATAATATGCCAAAAATAAAACACTTTGAATATCGTGGTTACTGCTTATTTGCTATGGCATATTGTAGCACAAGAGATATTATTGTAAGACGGGAATCACAATATAATCACAATGAGGCAATTACAAAACTAGAAAATAGTGGCAAGTGGAAACGTTTTGTAGATTTGTCAGTTCCAGAAAAGGATTTTTGGTTAATAGTTAGGAAAGACAAAGTTGAAGAATATCTAAGTTCCGGCTTACAAAACCTTGTTTACCGTGAACATTACAGATATATGGATTATGTTGTTCATTACTTTATGTTAACCTTAAAGTACAAAAATACCACTAAAGTAGGAGAATTATGATTGAAGTTTATGAAGGATACTCAGATTTGAATTTTTCAATTAAAATACCTGAATCTGGCATAGCATTTTATGTAGATGCTAGTAAATCAGAAGATGAAGAACTGTGGAGCGGAAGTATCAGTTTATATTTTTCTGATTTTGGCTTTAGTGGCACTGAACTAGAAAATTTTATCGAATTTGAAGTTATTGGCACTCCCACCACAGATGAACTTATTGAACGCGCAAGAAAGGAAATTGTGTCTTACTTTGAAAATTTAACTAATTATGTAAAAGGGGCAAAATAATATGAATATTAGTGAGGAATTGATTAAACGTGGGGTATATCGTAGTTTGGTAGTTAGATGCAGATATGATTGTTGTTATGAACGCACTTGTGGTTAATCTAAAATTATTTTTCGGAGAATAATTGTATGAAAATTCCTAATATTGATATAAATGAAGTCATAGAACAAGCATACTGTGATGCTGTTTATTACAAGAAACATTTTGACTATAATCGTAAAAGCCTGATTGTCCTTACATCTGTTTGGTGCAAGATTGGTATTTATTTGAACTATTTTGATTGTTACGGAGTTCGCCAGTCTGAGATTATCAAAGATTTAAGGTTCAAACATAAGCCGTCTATGGTTGGAACTGACATACACTTTACCTATGAAAGTCAAGAACAATATGAACAATCTGATTTGTATAACTACATTGCTACATTAACCAAAGGTGTAGATTATGTTGACTTGAAAGAACTTGAGTAGCTACTTCTAAAGAAGTAGTCTTATAGCTATTTCATAGTCTTATAGCTACTGACGTAGTACCTCTTTCCTATATACTTAATATTTCTTGTGAGCTATAATTACATTATCAAACAAACAAGGTAATGAGCATGGCTACTAAAGTAAAACTCGGCAAAACAACTTACAATATCGTAGAAATCACAGAATTTTACAGTGAGTATGCTAATGCTTTGTATACCACTTATTCTTTGAAGTACAAGAACACTACCAAAACAATGATAGGCGGGATTCATGGTTATACCTTGTATGCTGATATGTATGGTAGACGGGCATTGGGTAAGAAAGTTGTGCCAGAGTTCATTCAATAAGGAGATATGCAAATGTACAGTTTAGACATTGAACACCAAACAGAAAATTTTGCAAAAGGGTATGTTTGCAATGGGGTAGATATAAATAACCCACTGTTGCCCAAAGCAGTGTTCATTTTTGAGATGTTAAAGAACTTTGATGGTACATTTACTGCATATTTCTTTGATAGATGTAGTAATTATATTTTTGAGCATGTAACTCATACAACTATTGTTGATGTGGCCTTCCAAGAAATTACAAATTGGTTAAACTTATGAACACCTTAATTGCTTTACTCCCTAAAAATGTAAAAGTTATCATTGACCACAACTCATTATTTATTGATTGGTTCTTTGCTTGTGACTTAATCGAATTGATTGTGGCTAATGGTTATACTTTCCAAGAAGAATATATGTTCTATTCAAATGGTCATGTGGCAACCCCCGGCTACATTTATATTGCCCCAAATGGTAATAAAGTAGAATTTTACAATCGTATGGATGGGTTGTATGTTTACATTACTCCTACCCAAAGCTAAAAGGTATTACAATGATTGACTTTGAATTGTTTCAGCAAATGTTAGAAAGTTATGAGGCCAGTGAAGCCGAATCTCAGAAGGAATTGGCACATTGGTACAAAAATCTTTATGCAAAAGTCAAAGACTTACACTTTGAAAATTTTCGTATTTTTGCTCACCAAAATAAACGGGTTGAAATTGACTTTTATATCGGTCAGCATGTAGAGGTAACATTTTATCAAACCTTGTATATGACTGAATCCGCAGTTGAAAAGTTACTAGACCAATATCCTAACGATGTTGTTTTATCAGATTTTAGCCTTAAAATGTTTTTGAAAGATGAATTAACTTACGGCAAAGATTATGTCTTTGAGAATTATGATATTCATTGTGCATATATCTACAAGCAACATACCTTTCCTATATGTTTTACAAAAAATAGAATTATGATTAAGGGTTAAATATGCCTCAAGTCATTACAATAAGCTACAGAGATATTTGCCCCAAAGGTTATATTGAAGTCAATTGCACATCTAGGTCTACTACTAAATGGAAAGGTTTGTCACCATTTGTTAATAGACCTATATCTGTTTATGGTGATTTAGTCGCCCAAAATATGGAGAATTTGTGGCAATTTTCCAAAGTCTATAATCCTTACCTTGATGAATTTGATAATATCAGGTCAGAGTTCTATGTGTGGCAAAGGAATGGTTTTAGCTCCAAGTTTGCTTATCGCTATCCAATGGGCAAAGGTGTTAAGCCAGAATTTCTACTGTGGAACAACGGGCAAAGGTTAAACTATGTTGAAGCCCGGATAAAGGTTTACTTCCCCAAATACAAGGAATCAGTCATAAGCACTTCTATATATACTGATTTACTTGTTCTTTATCAATCTGGTGCAAATATAGCAATTAGAGACTTTGATGTTTACCGCTTTGATTTAATGGGGATGTCATTTGATGAAGTTAAGCAAAATGAGGCTAGGAAGTGTGGTCATGGGTTTGTGCTATATGAGATGCTAAACATAAACAATACGAATACTCTATAGTACAACATTCCTATATACATAAATTGTTTATCGTGTAAAATAGATTGTAAATAAAACAAAAAGGATATAACCTAATGACACACATTGTTTTTGACACAATTACTTTAGACCCAAATAAGGAAAATGAGCTTTTACCACCTGATGGTAAATTGTTTAATGTAGAATTAGTTGGCAATTGGGCTAATGGTGAGCCATTGCATCAAGTTTGCAATTGTGCAAGCGAAGTACATATCAATTACCAATTAGGGTATGAATTTGAAGATACCCCTAAAGTTGCCGTCGAATGTGATTTATTAGCAACTGGTTCTACCTATGAATTAAATCGCTTAACCCGCATTATAATCAATACTGTGGATGCACCATTCTTTAAGGATATTAAATAATGCAGTCAAAAACATACAACAACTATTGTGCAATTTACACACCTGAGATTCAACGTTTAGCAATTTACAATCCATTTGGTATTCCAAATAGAGTAGTTGATTGTTTTGAATCTTACTTTGAAGTTGATGTTATTTCCCGTAATAATATTATGATTGAACTCTTTATTGATTTACATTCTGATACGCTCTTTAATACCTCACTCCCAACGATTTTCCACTATTTAGGAGAACTTGATTGTTATATTGGTAAAAGCCTTTTCAATACACATAATATTATTAAATACAATCACCTTCCAAACAACGGTGATTTAGATACATTTATTGCCCCACACATTGACTATGTTTATCAGGCATTACATAACTGCTTCAATGGTGTTAAATTGGTTGATTCTTATGGTAATTGGACAAAACGGGTTATCTTTATTAACCAACTGAATGGTAATAAAGCAGGTTTAGATTCCAGTGTAAAAGGGCAAGTCCTTATCAATTGTGGGGAGGGTTATCAAGAGTTTGCAAATGTTAATGGGGCTATGGCTTATATTGAAAGATTTTGGAGCAAATAAATATAGTACCAATGTCCTATAGTACCAAAAATGTAGTTGCGGTATACTTCTCTTATATCAAATAAGGAGATTAACCATGACTATCAATTTTTTTGCACACAAAGCACAAGAGTATGGAATTAAAATTTATGCAGTTGGTGGGTATGTGCGTGATATGGTCATGGGCATTACTCCCAAAGATGTAGATTTTGTTATTACTGGAATTACTGTGGAATATGCCAAAGAAATTTTTGGCTCTTTCACTCCCATTCATCCTAAAGCACCTGTATATGGCGTTTGGGTTGACGGTATCCAATATGAAGTAGCTTTCCCCCGCATTGAAGTATCTACTGGTGATGGCAAAGAAGATTTTGAATTTATTACTACTGATGATATTTCTCAAGATGCAGTTCGGCGTGACTTCACTATGAACGCTATGTATATGGATGTAGTTACTGGTGAAATTTTTGACCCATTTGGTGGGATGAAAGATATTGAAGATAAAGTTATCCGTCATTGCTCTGATAAATTTGCTGAATCCCCAGAGCGTATCTACCGAGCAATTGTGTTTCAAGCACGCTATGGCTTTGACATTGCCCCTGAAACTATGGAAGTTATGAAGGGTATGGCTGACACTAAAGTTGCTACTGAACAAATTTGGAAACAAGGTTTTGGTAAAATTTTTGCAAGTGGCAAATATTTCCACAAAGCATTTAGCACTATGGTTGAATCTGGTTTTGCTCCTAAAGCGATTGTAGATATGGTTGGTTGCCCACAACCAGCAAAATATCATCCAGAAGGTGATGTGTTTACTCATATGTGCGAAAGTGCTTCTTATATGAGCCAAATTTACACCTCTGACTTTGGAGTAGCCAAAGATGTGGCCGTAGCCGTAGCTTTTGCCCATGATATGGGTAAGCCTGAAACTACTCAAGTGGTAGATGGTAAGATTACTGCTTATGGGCATGAAGATTCTGATGTGCCATATCAATTTTTTACAGAAATTGGCTTCCCTGTAGCTATGGTTGAAGTAGCCAAAGTTGCTATCAAGGGGCATATGCAACGGTTTGAAAGTGGAAGCAAAAAAGAAGTTGCTAAATGGGCGCGTAAAGCTGGTAAATTTACTGATTTTTGTTTTGCAGTTATTGAAGCTGATTGTATGGGTAGAGAAAGTGCTTCTCATATCCCAACTACTGTAATGGTTGCCAAAGAAATGGTTTCTACCTTTGCAGAGCAAGATACCTTTACCCCCTTTGTCACTGGTGATGAAATTATGGTAATCAAGGGTATCAAGCCGGGCAAGATGGTTGGTATCATCAAAGAAGCAGTCATCGAAGCACAAGTAGAAGGGAGAATCACTTGTAAAGCTGATGCAGTAGAGTTTGTAGCTAAGTTCGCATAAATAATTAACCACTATGGTACTAATCTCCTATAGTGGTTAATTTGTTTTTATAGTATCATTAGTATATCAACTACACAAAGGAAACTAACCATGAAACTTACAATTCGAGAACTAAGAGAAATATTGTTTAATATTGAAAATCAAGATATGACCATTTGTGAGCTACGTTTGAAGTTATTTGATGTTGACGAACAAGATAAAGAAAATGAAAGCATGTATGAATTATTTCAACTTATTAAACAAGAGGTAGTCAATGATTAAAGAAGGCGATAAAATTAAATTAAAAGAATATTTTGGGGATAAAGTTATTGGTGAGGATGTTTATACTGTGGAGTATTTTCGTTATGCTCTAGGTATTTTTATTAGTGAAAATGCCAGACTTTCTGGTGACTTTACGCCTCTTTGTAGCCTGTACGGAAAATCTGAATATTCTAAAGAATGTTACATACCAAATTATGGTAGTTACTTTACCTGTGAAGTTCCATTGTGGATAGAGGCTAATCAAGATGCGTAAATTTGATTTAACTAGATTAGGCAAGATGAAAAATATTATTGTAGAGAACTCTGATGGTGAACTTGTTGAATTGCCATACAATGACCTTAAATTGGTCATAGTTAATGGTCAATTGTGTTTCAATTATCAAGATGAATTGATTATGCCTATTGCTCGTCAAACTACTATAAGTAAGCTATTTAATAATGAGGAATAATGTATATTCGCAATTTAGATAGCACACTACAGTTATCAAGTCATTTATTCCCTGATTATTACACACAAAATAATACAGTAATGTCACCTAATGTCATACTTTCATCTTTGATTCGTAGTGAGTATGATAAACCATTTCATCCATATATGGTTGTTTGCCGTGAAGAATATTTTGGTACTGTACTGCAAGCAGAAATATTTGCTATCAAAGAAGCAATGGTTGATGATTGGTACAAGAAAGATTGGTATAAGTCTAACTCAAAAAAGACACATTTTTATTGCCACAGAGAAGAATTTATGAGATGGATTCTTCAATGTGGTTATGACTTAGACCCCAAATTAACTATGTTGGCCTCACTACCTAAGCATGAGCGGTTAGTTTATCAATTGCAAGAGAATGTGGACAACATTAACAACAAGAAAACATTTTATGTCAAGAACTTTGTTAACGCCGGACAATCATTCTACCATATTGCTGAATTAACCAAAATGTTGTTCATTACAGATGCTGTTCTTCACCAATCAATCTTGGATTTTACTAATTTCGCAATTAAGAAGGTTAACTCAGTGCTATATATTGATAATAAAGTAACTTTGATGAAGTTAAATGAGATTAAGGAGCAATATGAAAAACAAAGTCATATTTAATGCTGAGAAGTATAAGTTATCAATAGAAATTGACAGTTGCAGTGTAGAAATTGTAGTAGTTAATGGTGTTTACTCAGATTTTTGGGTAAATTTACCTAGCCAATCATTTGGGTTAAATGAGTTCGGGCAAGTAAGAAAACATATTGAACGTATTTACAATGTGGCTAACTTACTTACTCCTTTGTCTGAAACAGAGTACAATGAGCAATCTCATATTAAATATGTGTCCTTTATCCGTAATGTGCTTAATGCTCATACTAGGATTAGAGATAATTGGCAAAATTGCGAGATTGTATTAAAGGGTGAGTTAAATGAAAGTAATTAAAGACAGGCTCATAGTAGTTGAAAATTTGCGCTCTATGAAGGCGGAAGCATACAAGATACACTATGAGGCATTAGAACGTGCAAAGTCGCTAGAATCAAGAATTTTTGGCGAATTAGACCAAATTAGAGAATATGCGTTATCCCTTAATTGGAAAGAAGTAAAATTTTGTGCTTATGACCCTGACCATTATATGCAATGGTACAAAGTTAGGGTGTCGCCTGAATATTTTGATACCATCAAAAATTTGTTAATTGATATACCATTTATTGCAAGTAACCCTTTTGAATATGACTACTCAGAGGGAGAATATATTGTGTTAGAGCCATACAATCAATTATCAAGGGTGAGGTTCAATGAAAAAGATAATTAAGAAAACAAAAAAATCAATCAATAAAATTAAAAGTTTCACAGTTAGCCATATGGTTAAGACACTTAGACGCTATGGTGTTGAATGTATAATTTCTGTGGTAGATGATTATTTTGTGATTACCACCATACATTCACAAGTGTTTGTTGATTTAGAAAGGTTATTAGAAATTTATTTTGACTTTATAACAGGGAAAAATACCTTTTACTTCGGAGAACTTATTAAGGAGCTAAAACAAGATGAACCTCATAGTAGCAATGACTAGACAAGGTATTATAGGCCACGATAATAAAATGCTTTGGTGGATACCAGATGAACTTAGGCAGTTTCGAGAATTAACTATAAATCAAAGTGTGATTATGGGTAAATCCACTTTATTATCAATGGGAAGGTCATTAGCCAAGCGAGTTAACTATGTGATGACTAGAACAAAAGACAAGGTATTACCTTATGGTTGTCATTTGGTAGACGAATCTGATGTCCCACATTTGCCTCAAAATTCATGGGTTATAGGTGGGGTTCAAATTTACACATATTTTTTGGAGCAAGGTCTAGTTGATACTGCTTATGTTAGTTATGTTAACAAAGATGTAACTGGCAACAAGATATTTCCCTTGCATTATTTGAATGGCTGGCGGCAAGAATTTTATGTGGAGCATAAAGACTTCACAACGATTATTTACAGAAATCAATAAAATGAAATTTTTGGCTGATTTATCCTATGATAGCTTAAAAATAGGATGTTAACTATGAAGTTTTGCTATTCAGTTATCTCTTGAGTATAATGTATAAAAATTTAAGAGGTGAATTTATGTTGTTAGAAACTTACAGAAAATGGTTTCAATTGCTCGCAGAGTACGAAAATTTATTAAGGCCAGACAATCCTGATTGGATTAAATACCGTCAAACAATGGCTAGGTTAGCCAAGTTGACACCAGATGAAACAGCACAATATTTATCAAATCGTTTGACCCCTGACATTGTAAAAAAATTAACAAGTGTAGATGGTAGCTATCCTGAATTAGTTAGGTTTGAGAATGTTGTTAATAAGGCAAGGGCAGAGGGGTTAGTTCTTGAAACACAATTCTCTGCTTTGCTTAAAAATTTTTCATGGAAAGATGTTGTTACTAAAGAGCATAACCTAGTAACTATCATTGACCTATCTACAAAGAAATTTGACAAGGTAAGCCGGATACGCAAGCTAACCAAAAAATGTAAATCTTTGGGCTTTAATATTACCAAAGAAATTACTGATGACCTTTGTTATGTGTATGCCAATGTACAATCGGAGTATGCACCAATCGTTAAACATATTAACTTGAAAGAGGACTAATTTATGCACACAGAAGTTCGATGGACTATGTACTATGTACTGTATTATCTACTTTATTATCAAAATATCCACAATGACAAGAATCTAAGTAGGCTACAAGTTGATTTAATTAGAGATTGCCCTTTGGGTAGTACAGAGAAAGCAACTTTAGCCAACAAAGTTTACTCGGCTTTACTTAATGTCTGTGGTGATGGTAAAAATATTTCTCCTACAAAGATTACAATGCTTTATAAATCTTTAACTTATCAAGATGAATCAGAAGTTAGGCAGTTAAAATTTGCTTATAGACTTCTTGGACAAAGGGTATTCATTGATGAACTGGTTAACGAATTGGAATTGTTTTAATGCTTACTAATGTAGTTACTACCCATGATGGAGATTGTTTATCTGCTATATTTAATGTTCATTGTCCTAATGCCAAAGTTATTGTAGACGTAACCCACAATAAGGGTGTAATGTGGTCTAAATGCTCTTATATTAAAGATAATGGACTAAATGTCATAGCTTGTGATATTGACGAATCTAACCCGGTTAATGTGGTAGCTGACTTCTTTAACTTGCCATTTGCTGATAACAGCATTGACCTATTGGTTTATGACCCACCACATTTACCCAATGACGTTTCAAGTAATCATATATATAAACTAAGATATGGGATTACCACTGATGGTAAAGGCAGAGATGGTAGCAACGTTAGTGGGATGTTCTTGCCATTTATGATACAAGCCAAGAGAGTATTAAAGCAAGGTGGTGTGATTGCCGCAAAAATAATAGATATTGTGCATAACCACAAGAAACAATGGCAATCTGTAGGCCTCATATTAAGTGGGAAAGAAGTGGGATTGACACCTGATGATATGATTGTTAAGATTCAGCGAAGTAGGCCAATAATTTCTAGCAAGTGGAAAAATCAATACCATTTCAGGAACAATTTCTCTTATTGGCTAGTGTTCAAAAATAAAGGAAATTATGAGTAACAAACAAGTTAACTGGCAAGATATTGAAAATAAAGTAGTTGAATGTCGCAAGTTAGGCAAGACCCCACGATTAACCAAAAAATTAGTTGGTAATGTGGATGACCCATATTACAAATTGTGGGCTACTGCTTGTGAACTCACAGATAGATACAATGTAGTACCTACAGATAATTACATTGTGCATGATTGTATGGTTGTGAGATTTAATGAACCTAAATATCCTTCACTTGACTTTGACTACAATAAAACTCGAATGAATTGGTTTAGTGAATCATCATTTAGTTGGGATGATTACTCAGCAAAGACATACAGTTTAGGATTGATTAAACCTACATATTGCTATGAAGGTTTATTAAGTAATTTGTGTGTTGAAGCTACAGAGGTAGAATTATGGCACAATCATTCATCTTACAATGCAGAGTGCTTGAAGTTCGTTGATAACTACTACAATGCAGGATACTTTAAGGCATTGTTAAACATCTCGGATTCACCTGTAAAGGTTTATGGTTACGATTACATCAAACGTTCTTATGGCCTATCTAACATTGTTTCAGCCAACAATGAAGAAGCAGTTATTGTAGTAGAAACAAATTTTTGCACAATGATTCTGTCATCCTCAAGACATAAGGCCACAGAAGCACTAACTGAAACCTTAGCGGTCTTTCATCTGCATTCATATCAAACATTACCTGCTGATTTGCAATGTGTATTGGTCAAAGAGGGCTATGACTATGATACATATGCAGTCATTGACAAGTCGTATGAGGAAGTAGCGCAAATTTACGAATGTGAAAAATATTTTGCCAGCAATCTATCAAACGTGTTGAATTTACTGGTTAATAGATAGATATAGTACCTATATCCTATAGTACCAAATTTACATATCAAGTACAATTCATTTATTAACTAACCAGAGGAGACAGACAATGAAACAAATTAAAGGTATCAAACGTGAAAATGCTCGTCAAAAAGCTAAAAATGGTATGAGAGTTGATTCAAAGTCAGTATTCTTGATTCAACGGTTACAAAATGAACGCAAATGGGCATTAGAAAATGGAATTAAATAACTATTTAATAATTATTTTTTTGCTTTTCAATTGCCTTAATTTATTATTATTAGTTATTATAGCACTCTTGTTAAGGTCAATAAAATTTGCTATAGAAACATTGGTGTTAATGATGCGTAATTTAGTCTTAACTGAGTAACAAAAGGATTGATAATGTTAGAAAATTACCTAATTTCACAATATGACTTAGTTGAACTTGTGCAACACAAAGGTTTTACAATTGAACAGTTAATTTTTAACTATGTTGCAGAAAATTTAAGGATTTACTTTCCACCAGAAGACGATTTTTGCCCAACTGAATCTCAAGGTTATTTCATCTATAATGATAAATATTATCTTGCAGATTTAGAATGTGAAGTTGGTTACGAAAAAACATATTCAGGCCACAAAATATATTATCCCGAAAGGTTGTATTCTGTTGTAGTTAAAGAGATTGACAAACCAAAACCTAAACCAACGTTTGAAATTACATTAGTTGGGCTACTGCAAAGCGAAGTTGACGAATTGGAAAGTAAGTATTTTGGCAAAGTGGTTAAATTAGAGCAAGAATAGTACCGATTTCCTAATTGACATATTTTTATAGCGTGTTAGTATTCTAGCAACTTAACCAAACAACTTAAAAGGAAAAATCAAATGTTAACCTCTGAACAAAAATACTATGAAATGTTGGAACGATTATCTGCTGAATCATTAGAACAAGCCAGTCAATTAAATTTAGAGCAATTGTTGAATCAATACCATGATTTGTCTATGAATTTTGACCGCTTATTGGTTGAGAAAGTTAATTTCAAAACATTTTATGGTCTTACCAATGGGCATAATAATCAATTGCACCAAATGTTAAAAAATTTGATGATTGCCGATGCTGGATTAGTTGATTATCCAACTGTAGAAAAAATTTGGGATTATGCGTGGGAGCAATCACATTCAGGCGGGTATCGTGAAGTTTTAGATACCTTGCATGATTTGGTTGATTTATTGCCTCACTAATAGGTGAAATTGTGAACGTTCAGGTTGCAGTAGCAAGATACAATAACAATGATTATCGTGATGATTCTAAAGTTTTAGGTGTTTACAGTAGACAAATCAGTGCAGTTGACGATGCTCTTAAATTTGCTGAAAGTTTGACTACTATGCGGGAGTTTGATTGGGTAACTTCAATTGATATGTTGCATATCTACACAATTAACAATGGTAAAAGAGAACTGCTGTTTGATGTTGAATTTGAAGAATTTGAGTTGAAATAGGGTGTTAATATGTATAATATGATTTTTGGAGTTAACCCATTGGCTAATATTTTACTAAGTGTTTTGGGTTTATCACAAAGCGATTTTGGTAGATTCCGAGATGCTTATATTTATGATGGTAAAATTGCTGTTTATACAAGGTGTGGGGGCGGCAATCGTGATGATTACTCAGAAGTATTTGAATCAATGAAAAAACATCAAAATTTTCTTTACGATGAAGATGATGATTTTGATAGTACCTATGCCACGTTTTATTTTAGTTTTCCTGATGAATGTAAAAGCGATTTAGAAAAAATCAGCAATGATGTTACTCCAAGTGAAAAATGGTCTAACCTGCTTAACCAGTTGAATCAGAAAAATCAATAATATATGTGCAAATTAAACCTAGTTAACAGCTAGGTTTTTTATTTGTTTAGACTTTTAGGTATGCCTAAAATAAAAGTGAACACTGGTATCTTGACACGCTAAATTTTGAATGTTAATATCTTATCTATACACAATATTAGCTTAGGTAACACGCAGTGTACCTATAGCGTAAGGGGTTAGGGGTTTACCCCTCTAAGTTATTTAATCTTTTGTCCACACAATCAGGGATAAATGTGCCTAAATTATGCGTTTTGAACCAATTGTTTTAATACATTCAAATATGCCCAACCAGTAACATAAATTGGAGCGATTGGTATTTATTGTTTCAAGGGCAAAAATATTACAGTAGATTCGAGAGTTATGAGGATTGGCTACGGTGGTCTAATTCATTTGATTAGCGGCTAGTAGCCTAGCCTGAAAGAATGACACCATATATGCTTATTTATGAGCGAATGAAGACACAAGTAACGCTAGTTGTATCCCAACCAGCTATTTTTATTTATATTATGTTGAACCAACTATAAACTAACATTTTTTCCTATTGCCGTCTTTAGTTTTAACTTTTTGTGCGGCTTAATGAATTAGTTTTACATAAAGATAGATTGTAGTCGCTTATTTGCAATAAGCTACGCACCAGCTTACGCAAACTTGACATAATGTTATTATTAACAAGTTAGTACAACTTTCCCATATACAGTTAATAAGCAATGTGGATAATAGATAACATAACAAATTAAGGAGTAAAATATGCGATTTATATATCGTGAAGTAGTTAAATTAGATGAAGGTAATACCTATAAAGATTTTTATGAAATTCGCGGCTTAATGGTCTGTCGAATTACCATTAACTATTTGGAGAACTACACTACCAGAAAAATGGATAATTATGTCGCAACAAAACCCAGAAATAAAACTGTCATATTTTGGGCTATGGTGACTGATAATGGCGAACCATCTACCAAATTACGCTTCAAGTTGTCTCAAGCTATTGGTGACGCTTATAGCTACCGTTTATGGCAAATTAGAGAGGTTTATTATCGTATTGTGGCGTGCTTTCGCTCCAGTGGTATTAAATTTCCATTTACTAGGCGATTAAACCACGATGATTTGTCTTATGATTTTTTCTACAATGATAAATGGGTGTTTAATATCTCCTGCCAATTGAAAAATATTTATGTAAATTTTGGTAATGGTGTCGTTTATCAATGGAATAATGTTACCAGCAAAGCGATTATGCAAGAAATAATGCAACTAACAAACAACAATAACTTATTTCCGCAAGTGATAACTGTTGACGTAAAACTTGTTAATGGTTTGGGCTATTGCAATATGTACTCTTTTCCTAAAGACATAGTTATTCCTGATGAACTACAGGTAATGATTGGGCAAACAACCTGCTTTTATGATGTTTCACATAAAAATTTTCCTAAACTATTGTCTGCTTTTGATAAGTTTGTCAAATCATTGGATGTGAAATTGTATAATATAATTAAAATAAACTAGAGTTAAATGGTGATTTGTGTCTAACAGAGGTAAAAAGCATGATACTTGGAGTGATAAGGTACGGGCAAGAGACAAAAAATGTATGGCCTGTCACTCTAGGTATCGTTTAGTAGCACATCATATTAAATCGTGGGCTGAATACCCCAAAGAACGATTTCACCTAACCAATGGCATTACATTGTGTGATGGTTGCCACACATTACTGCATCATATCTACGGGGCAAGCCCTACCCCAGAGCAATTATCAATATTTCTCAAGGCCAAGAAATAATAATCTCATATAAATAGTACCATTGTCCTATAGACCAAAGTTTGAATATAAGTTACAATTCTTATATCTTAAATAAACAAACAAGGAAAAAATAATGTTAAACACTTATACAGACGTAACAAACTTACAAGTTTTAGAATCTTTAGGTGCTGAATTACTATATATCTACTGTGACACTACAGAACATGGTGGATTTCAAGAGTTCAGTGTTAAATACGATGGGCAAACATACAGTGGTGAAGTTAAATTTTATGCCACTTGTGACTTGTTTGATGTATTGGTTGACCTAAGCGGTGAGGAAGTTGCACTGCAAGAATTTTTGACTTTATAATACTATGGCTAGTATAACAAAAAATTTATACTAGCTTTACATAATTAAATGGTGTAAAATGAATAGATTGGCAAATTTTAATCACGGTAAAGATGTTGGATTATGGCTTTTAATGGCTGTTGCTTTTCCAGTAAGTGTTACAATTATTGGTGCAAACATTCATGCTGGCGCAGTTGGAATCCAAATGATGGGGTTTTTGGATTATGCAGGTTGGGTAAGCGTTCCTTTCTCTTACTTAATTTCTGCGGCAATTATTTTAACAAATGTTGCTATTAACTACAGAATTGGTATTTTGAGAGAAACATTAGACCAAGAAAGCTACTGGAACTCTTTAATGTCTAGCTCTGAGTTATGCTGGCTAACCTTCTTTATATCAGCATCATTGCTTTCTGACACATTAACAACTATGTGTGCTATGTTGTATGATTCAATTTTTGAACTTTCATGGGCTTATGTTGGTTTTGTTTTGAGTAGATTGGTTTTCAGTGTAGGGGTATATACCTTCTTATCAGAAATTCTTTTGATTACCAGTATAGGTATCTTGTTTGCTAATTGGCAATATGTCAAGCCATTATTTTCAGCAAATGGTTTAAGTAATGTTGACAATAAATCTAGCCAACGTCAAAATCAAAACACTACTCCACAAAGCAGTAGTACAACAAACAGTACCATCCCTACATTTCAAGGGCAAAACAATCAAAATCAACAAAATAGAGGTAGATAGTTATTTCTACCTCTATACAGAGGTGGAAATATGGATATAGCTATTGCTTCAATTAACATTTTATGTACTCTAGTTGCTGTGCTAGGTGCATTTTGTACTGAACACAGCGCAATTTTTATTGGTATTGCCGTATCTCTAATGTTTATTACATTTGTAGTGATTCCCGGCGTTATGAGAAACTTTGATGTTTAGACTTGTTTGGATTGATGGTAATAAAGTAACCCATACACTTGAGTTTGCCGACTATGATATTTGTGTATCATTTGCCGTAACAAACTTGAGTGTATTTGGTTATCTTTGGATTATTTATGATACAAACAATAACTTAGTTTATTTAGGAGATACTTATGATTACCGTAGGAGAACTACTTGGCCTATTATTAGTAGCAGTTTGGTGGATAGCGGTATTTATCACAAATTTAATTTATGTCTTAATTGGCTTAATCGTTTGCTCTTTGGTGGTTAATGCCATTTGTTTATTTATGGCTGTATTGACAAAAGATATTAACTATCTAGTAACCAGCTTCGGGCTGTCAGTTGGTAAAATCATAGCATTTTGTATTATCTGGTTTATTTTAATTTAAGTGAGGTAAGATGATTTTCATTAAAGATTATTTGTGTGTCAAGACTGAATATAGTGAAATAAATAACAAGTGGGGAACTGAGTATTGGCAATTTTGGCATGAAGGCAAATTACTTTATGTAAAGAAAGTTGATGCTGGTATCATTACTCAAGAGGATGGAATTTACAAATTAGAGATTAAACATGATTCAGTCAAAATGGTGTTATATGGCTCTACATTTGACGAATTGATTCAGTTATATGTAGATGGCCTGTATACTCTACAAAATCAAACAGAGAGCAATTAAACCATGAAATACATGGGAAGCAAAGCAAGGTTAGCCAAATATATCTTGCCGATAATTTTAGATGGTAATTCTAAGGTATATATAGAGCCATTTGTAGGCGGTGCAAATATGATTGACAAAGTTCCTTCTACTTATGAGCGCATAGGATATGACAATAACAAATATCTTATAGCTATGTGGACTGCCTTACAAAGTGGTTGGATACCTGATGTATACTCAAGAGAAGAACGTAATGATGTAAGGGATAATAAAGACAATTATGCTGATTATATTGTAAGATGGTGTGGATTTAATTTATCATATTGTGGTGACTGGTTTAAGGGATATGCTGGAAAGGTTAATACCAAAGAAGGCATTAGGGATTATCAGCAAGAGGCCATGAATAATATCAAAAAACAATTACCTTTGCTTAAAGGTGTTAAATTCATTTGCTCTGATTATCATTCCATAGATATTCCTGATGATAGCATTGTGTATTGTGACCCACCTTATGCCAATATCATACATCATTTGACCACAATAATTTCTGGCAATGGGTTAGACTACAATCTCAAAAATCTAAGGTATACATTAGCGAATATCAAGCACCTAATGATTTCAAGGAACTGTGGAGTAAATCATTGTCAAGTAGCTTATCGGCTAACGGCAAGTCAGGTTCTAATAAATCAAGTATAGAAAAGTTATGGATTATCAATCAGTAAGTTAGAGATGTGTTAGATTGTAAAATTGCTATTGACATCTTGTTTTGATTAGGATATACTTATTTTTAGTTAAAGAGACTAACAGCTAACAAAAAATAACAACCCTTCTGTAAATGGTACAAAGTTAAATGTCTCTTGAAATCCTTGTTTGTTTGTCTAGCCATATCATTTGATGTGGCTAATTTTTTTTATAAAGGAGAATTTATGAACTTAAAAGATGTTTTTCAGCGCATTAACAATAGCACTACAACCACAAATGGTAATCCAGCATATAAATCTACATTGTCAGCTAATTTAGATTTCTTTGCTATGTCTATGGGAGATGGATTAAACCAGTTCATTGCCGCATGGAATGAAAATTCAGAAATTGCTGAAGCCAACTTGTTATATGCTAGAGACAAGGAAGCCAAAGGTTTCCGTTCTCAAACCAAAGATATTTTAGTTTGGTTAGCTAACAGCAATAATTTGACTGATTACCAATTCCAGAAGTACATCCTTAAATTTGTGTCATACGGACGTTGGGATGACCTATTGTGCTTGTTAGATACAAGACGTGGTTATTTAGTTGCACAAACGATTTATGCACAACTTGTAGAAGATATGAAGTGCTTTGAAGCCGGGCAAGGAATCAGCTTATTGGCTAAATGGTTGCCAAGCATTAACGCTGGTGTTGAATCAAAGAGATTAGCTTTGCGTTTAATTAAGTTAATCAATAAATTTGTGTCTTATGAGATTACGCCTTCAATGTATCGAAAGACACTTGCCACATTACGGACAAGATACAATTTGGTTGAGACTGCATTGACCAATCGTGAAGTTATCAATTTTGATGCAGTACCAGCTAAGGCTATTTACAAATACAAAAAAGCCTTTGCTAAGATGCCACATTATCAAGAGTGGTTAAAGTCTCGCAAAGTTATTAAGTCTACTGCTATGCAAGTTTATGAGTTATGTCGAGATACAACTAATGCTACCAATATTAAAATGTTTGAATCATTGGTTGAACAATGGAAAGGCCAAGAATTGCCTTCATTCTTAGTCATGGGCGATGTTTCGGGAAGTATGCAAAGTCCAAGATTAAGCAATATTAACGTTACTCCTATAGACATTAGCATTAGTTTGGCGTTATTTAGTGCCTATGTTAATCCATTAGGGATTACAATGACATTTACTGAGACACCAAGATTCCTTGATGTTAAAGGTAATTCATTAAATCAAGCATACAGGGCGTTATGTAAAGATGTAGGCTACAACACAGATTTAGAATTAGCCGTTAAATCTTTGCTTGATTATGCTAAAAAATATAGTGTATCTCAAGAAGATATGCCTAAATTCTTGATTATTGTTTCAGATATGCAATTTGACAAATTTGGTTATAGAGGTGTAGAAGTAACAGGTTGGGATGATAATGTTCAAAGTCAACTGTCAGCCTTGTATAGCCGGGCAGGTTATGAGTTGCCACAGATTGTATACTGGCAAGTCAATAACTATAACAATAAGCCAGTGGTTAAGGACACATCTAACGCTAAACTGATTGGTGGGTTTAATCAAAGTTTGCTAAAGCAAGTTCTAACAAGTAAGGCCAATGACCCTGAATCACATATGCTGGAAGTATTAGCAAAGTATATGTAACCCTTGAGAGCCAATTAGTTAAGTCTGATTGGCTTTTTGTTTTATTATCAATATTTACTAGAGGGACTATGTTATTATTTGAATACATCAACATTAAGACAAGATTTGCCAATAGACGTTGGCTAGTTAAATCAGACAACAAAGAGCATATTAAATCAGTCATAAGCAATTGTCTTTACAATTTAAGGGCAAATAACAACCATCCTGATTATGCAAAAATTGAACTTCATATATCTTTGGTTGATATGAGCGTAGACCATTATCCAATAGAAAGTTTGGCTACATATTATACAGATGACACAGGTCAAACTTGTTTGCTTTATACACTTAAACTTGTTGGTAGAGAACCACAAATGATATTGCCATCACCTGACAATGTTGATATTGTGTAGTAGTACCATTGTCCTATAGTATTAAATCTTTATGTTTGATATACTTAAAGTATTGAAATTAGCAGAAATTATTTAGGAGATAAGACAATGAGCAACCGATACACTGATTTTTACATTGTTGAATTAGCAAATTGTTTAGAATATTGGTGCTATGATTGGGAAATGGGCGATGAAGTTCAGTTAACCAAAGAACAAGCTATGGAATTATTATTTATCAACAAAGATGGTAAGCGTGATATTGACGCTTATGCCAATGGATGGGAAGGTTAAGAAATGTTAGCAGTAAAAAAAATCAAACAAGCATTAAAACGTATTTGGGATGAAGGCAAAGTCAATGCCTGTCATGTTTATAAGGTAACTGGTTCTACCAAAATGCACTCGGATTATGGTTGGTATGTTAGACCATTTGGTGAGCAAGCACAATGGTTAGGCAATACAGTAAACGATGTGTTAGAGGAAATTGAAAGACGGTATTTGGAGCAAGAGAAAATTAAAGAAGAGTTAATTGCTGATGGTGTATGGCAATCTAGTGTATATTTAGGATAAATAATATGTTATATCTTGCTATAGAACTTCCCCGCTTAGTGCCACAATCTGTAGACCCTTGTGTTTATTGGCGATTAGAAGCAGTACATAATGACAATGTAATTGAAACAATAGAGGGCAAGATAATGTATAATAGAATTGATGATATTTTACTTGATTTAGCCAAAGAAGGCGACTTATATCAAGAAATTTATGCTACTGGCAGAGCAAATGTAGTTGAAGATTTGATGGAAGTGCTTCGTAATTGGAATGATGGCAAGCTGTCTTTGTTACAAGATTAGTAAAATAATATATAAATGTTTTATAATAGCTACTGTAAAAGGTAGCTATTTTTGTTTAAGGGAAGTTTATGATTATTTATTTTGTTAAAGCTGGTACTGCAACCAGTGGTCATAGAGGGCATGGTGGTATTAAGGGGAAACGTGGTGGTAGCACTAAATCACGCACCCCTATAACAGCCTCTAAGTTATCTATTAAAGCCAATAGTAAATTAGCGGCGGAATTAGATGTTGGTTTAAGAAGGATAAAGATTGACCCTGTTAACGCTGGAAGTATAGAACTTGCAGAGTTTGATGGTAGTGATATATTAAGGCGAACTCCTTATAATGACAGTCACCAAAACTCAGTAAAGGTGCTTAATCTTGTCAAAAAAATGCAAGGTTTTGATGGTGCATCACCATATGATACAGATAACCATAAAACAAGAGAAATGAGGACAAGAGATGACCAAAAGGTTGTCTTTCTTGAAGATTCAAAACTGGTTAACGGACTACAAGTTCACAAAGAAAGAGAATCTAGGATTAAAGAACTACAATCAAGAATAATTGAAATAGAGCAAACACATTTAGCAAATAATCCTGATTTAAGCAATCTTACATCTAAAGAGTGGAAAGAAAAAAAGATAGAGATGGTACTTATATCAACTGGTGGAATAAACACTTATGCCATTATGCAGGGTTATGATGGAATCATGTATAATGACAAGGTAGTTGATATGCTTAACAACACTAAAGTTGTAGTGAAAAAGCCAAAGTCGAAAGGTGAAGTGCCAGTTGCCAATACATCTCTTGAGGCATTATCTAAAGAGGATTACCCACCAATTAGCCAATCAATAAATAGATTAGCACAGTTAATGATTGATAATGAAGCAGAAATTTCTGATTTGTTAGGTGAACCGATGCGGGATTATATTTCAAAAACTGAACAAGATATGGCGAATATATTAAATGATGCTGAGTATGCCATAAGGATACCAAAAGAAAGAATAAAAGATTTTGAAAGAGATGGATTGCTAAACACATATCAATTAGATGAGCGTGGATATGGCAGTAAAAACAAAAGAAGTGATTATTACAAAAAAGGAAGAATAATATTAGAATCAGCAAATGGGATTGATGCCAACACAAAACCAGATGACAGGCCAACATATGGGGGTATGAACTTAAAAAATGGTTATAGGTCTGACATAAGTCCATATGGCGAGATAGAATTGGTTCTTGATAGTGCCGCATCTGCGGACAGAAGTGCTTTCACATTTGGAGATTCCTTAAATCAACGTCAATATGTAAGAGCCAGTTCACCCAAAAAGCCATCTATATTTTCAACAGATTTTTTTGAAAGCATAGATGATAGTGAGGACTATAGTGCATCTGGTATAGCTCAAAAACTTATGCAAACAAGAGCAAATTTATCAGGCAAAAAAATCACAGGTCATTCATATATAGAGTTTCAGATATTTGGTGGTGTCAATATTAGTCATATAAAGAAAGTTAGAGTTCCTAGACGTTACCAAACTGAAATGGAAGGCGATGAAATAGAAGAAATTTTTGGTAAGAGAGGCATAGAAATAGAATGGACATCTTAATTAAAATTAAGGCAAGTGAATATCCTAAGTTAATTGCTAGAAGTGGTGAGCTAGAACTTTGGGAAACAGAATTAGACAAGGGCTATGTGTTAAACACTGCAAGTCAATCTCAGGGGGAAGTAATGGATATTGCAGTATTCACAACTAGAGGTATTTTGTGGGAATGGCTTGAGGATTGATAATAAAGTAAATAGTGGAAAATTAAATCTTAATTAGCCTATAATAGTATTTCAGTGTTTGGTTATTTTGGTGTAATTTTTAATGGGAGAATGATTAGTGGCCTTAACTGTATATTGGAATCCAACTTCTGGTAATAACTCAAATAATGGTTTGACACCTGCAACTGCTAGGAAATATTTGCGTTCCTGTAGGGCTGTAACTGGTGTAACTGAAATTGTTTTAGTTAATGGTACACACTTGCATACAATACCAGATTTTTCTAATCAGGATGACGTTAGGTTCAAAAATGGTACGGCTGAAGAACCAATTGTGATTCGTGGTGAAACAGCAGGCCAAGCGATATTAGACGCTTCTTTAATTGAATCAGGTAGTTCTAATTTTATTTGGTTTAGCAGTGTCAGTTATTGGACAATGAAAGACATTGTAATTCAGAATGTCAACGTACAGAGGGGCATTAGGATTGAAAATTGTAGCAATATCATCCTAGACAACATTCAGTTAAATAACATATGGCTTCATGGAATTAGAATATCAGGTGATAACATTACGGTTCAAAACTGTACTGGCACTAATCTGTGCATGAATAATGAAAATAATCCATTGGTAGATGGTGGTTGGGTGCAAGGGTTTGGTACAACATTCAAATCTGGCAATCTGGTGTCAACTAATATCACATTCTCAAATTGCACCATAGGAGAAACATGGGGAGAAGGGTTAGCTATCTTCAACTGCAATGGTTTTACTGTGCAAAATTGTACAATGAGGAATAACTTATCTGTGCATTTATATCTATTAGGTAGTAATAATGGTACTATAGACACCAATACTATAGTTATGAACAGTGCAACTTACCAACGGGCAGATGACCTACAAAGGGCTGTATCATTTGCTAGTGAAGCTGAAATTGACCTTGCTGTAACAGATATAACCCTTACAGATAACACAATAGAGGGCAATGGCTTAATCCATAATGCGTTTAATTTTGCCACTTATGGTTCACCTTCTACATGGGCAAATCAATATTACTCAGATTTAACCATTACAGGCAATTTAATTAAAGACATAACTGGATATGGTGTAAGGACACAACAAACAATAAGTCTAACAAATGAGCCAGAAAATTGTGTATTTTCAAACAATCAGTTTTACAATGTAGATGAAGCAGATTACACCAATATTCATGCTACAGACTTGTCAGCTTGGACTATAGAGAATAATACGGTGTATGTACCACCAACTGGTGAACCTGCGGCAATTAAACCATATATGCAAAGAATGAGCTATGGTATGAGGCCAATGTCATTTACTGATTTTGATACCAACTACATTACTAAAGCAGTATGGGTACAATCAACAGGGAATTTTGAGGTTACAATGAAAAATGGTGATGTATTAACCCTAAGTAACTTAAGACAAGGCAAAGTTCACAAAATCAGATTATCAACCAGCGATAACGGGAACATCAAGGGTAGTTATTAAATGTTTGTTAAAGGCAGTGCTTTGTCAGGGAATAGAGGCCATGCAGGGCGTGAAGGGCTTAAAGGTGGTTCTTTGCCTAATAATCCTTTTATGAGAGGGCTTGTAGACCGTTTTAATGCCATATTAGACGAATCTAATCCACATAAGCAAGCTGAGATGTTACATGTAGTAAGCAGTGAAAGAAAAAATGCCCCTGATGCAGATTCAAAGAGCGACTTTAACTCAAAAATAAAGCAGGTTGGCAAAGAAGTAAGCCAAAACTATTATAATTATGCTGAATCAAAAATATCTGAGATTATGAATAGCAATGAATCTGATGCAGTCAAACTTGCCTTATTAACTGTAGCAAATAATCAAGAATTTTGGCCTGTAAATAATCTCCACTTAAACAACCTTGATTCGTCAAAGCAGTTTGAAATTGGAGAAATATATCGTAAAGCATTTAACCAATTAGCAAGTAATAAATTGCCTGATGGTAGCACAAGTGATGGACAACAGACTACAGGATTTACCATTGTTTCTAATTCCGATGAATATGGTAAAGCTATACTGGAATCAGAGCTAAAGGCTATGTATAACCCTAATCATCAAGAAGCCATTGACTTTTACTTTGGTGGTGGTGGTGATGCTATTGTAAATAACTATGCAAGAAATGGAACTTTGCCAAGTATAAACTCTGATACTAAGGCAAAATTAGGTAATGATATTGATAATCAAGTAGAATTGTCTAATAGAGTTAAGAGTTCAGTTGAAATGATAGATAACTCTATGACAGATAGCTTGCAGAAAAATTTTGTTTTAACAAGACGTGTTGGCAAAGGACATCCAATATATGATGCTTTGTCTAATGGGAAAAATGTAGTTGATACAATTTATACTGAAAGTGGGTATTCTAGCACATCATTAAATTATGCTTCTACATTTGGAAAAAAAGATAACTTAAATATTAGGATACTTGCCCCCAAAGGCACTAAGGGCATTAGCTTTTATGGTGTCAAATATATGTCAACTGAGTATGAATTTCTATTGCCTAGAAATTTAAGTTTTAAGGTTACAGGATATAACCAAATGAGCAATGAAGTATTTGTGGAGATAGTAAATTAAATGTTTGTTAAAGGAAGTTCATTATCAGGCAACCATAATCACGGCGGAAGGCCGGGCATCAAAGGCGGAAGTGCGTCAAAAAACAGTTCATTTTCCTCAAGTGATGCTAGGATTACACTTGAACGACAAAAACTCACTACTCGCTATCAAGACGATGAAATAACTAAGGCAGAATATTTTGCTGAAATGGCAAAGTTACGAACTGAGAGCGATAACAACTTTCTTGAGTGGGAATCTCATATTAAGTCAAAGATTAAAGAGGCTAATGGTAGCACTAAAGAACTAAGTAATTTATTATTTGAGATAGATAGCGACTCTAACAATGCTAATTTAATCCGTCGCATAATAAAGAAAGAAATTGATGAGCTATCTAATAATAATGATGTATATACTAAAATATCAAATACTTCTCAGGATGCTTTGCCAAGAGTTAGTGACTTAGAGAAGATTAAACAATCATACTTGTCAGATAGTAACATTAGTCAAGAAGAAAAAGACTTAGCTATAGAGGCTATTGATAATGAAGTAGAAAAATCACTTAATACAGTATATGCAAGTCTCAAGCAAGATATTGATTTTCTTATTTCAGATGACACATTTAGTAATGCAGAAAAACTAGCTTACCTATCCGATAAAAAATCTAACATAGTTAAGAAGTTAGGCAAGTATTCTGGTAACTGCGAGAAAGTCATTTATGACGCTTATCAAGGCATTAAACAGCAAACAATAGAAGGCTTAAAGAGTAGGCCAGATGTGCTTAATTCTGGCACATATTCACTTGATGGCTATGAATCAAACAATGCAGGCCAAGCTAGGGGTGAATTAGATAGTATAGCTGGCAAGCAACGCAATCAAGTTAAAGCAGTTGGGTTTTATGAGTATCAAGGTGATGGTGTAGTAAATGGCTATCTAAGAGATGGCGAAATTGCAGAGGAGTACACTAGGGAATCAATTCAGGAAAAAATTGACCTTATGGATTCAGCTATGAATGATACCCTAAAGGCCAATACCTTATTAGTTAGGTGGGTAGGGCAAGGTCATCCTGTCATTGACGCATTAAAACAAGGCAAAGATATAGTAGGCACTGTGTATAATGAATCAGCATATAGCAGTACATCTATGGATAACAATTATGAGGGAAGTAAATATAATACCAAAATAATTATTAAAGCACCTAGAGGCACAAGAGGGTTATCTTTCTCAAGCGAGTATGACTTGGCTTATGAAGATGAATATGAGTTTTGTTTGCCTAGAGGGGCAACATTCAAAGTTTTAGCAGTTGACAATGGCGTAATAATTGTAGATTTAATAGAAAATGGGATAACCCCATAAGGAAATAGGTATGGCAACAGACAATTACAGTAATTATTCATTAGGTTTAGAATCACCAGCAATAGGTGGTTTTTCAATAACGCCTGATAATGACAACGAATTAACTTATGTCACCAGATATATATATGTAGGCACAAGTGGACACATTAAGGTTACGTTTGTAGATGACACTGAGGTAACACTAAACAATATCATTGCAGGTGAACTTCACGCTTTAAGGGTTAAAAAGGTTCATGCCACTGGCACTACTGCTTTAGCCATTGTGGGGCTGGTTTAATGATAGCTATAGATTTTGACGGTACATTAAGTGACTGCCCATATTTAGTTGAGCTAGTAAAGGGCAACAAAGGCAAGCATTGTTTGATTACTCATAGGGCGGAAATGAAACATCCCCCATATCAACTAATTTATGATATGGAAGCAGTAGGGCTAGATGTAGATGACTTTGAAGCCGTTATTTTATGCCCTGTATGGATTAGAAATGATACTGATAAGGTAAAGCTATGGAAAGGTGAAGTTTGCCATTCTATGGGCATTAAAACCCTTATAGATGATACATTTGCAGTCAATCAGGATGGTTGTGATAAATACAAAATTACCTTATTGCATCCTATAGATGATGAAGCAAAGATTAGGTTATTGGAATGGGATAAATAGTGTTTCAGCTACTAAAGTAGTCCTGCGGTTATTAAAGTAGTACCTATTTACCTATAGACCTACATTTGATAGTGCTATATACTTATAAATGTAATCGAATCCATCAGTTAGATGGTTGAAATTACAAACAGACTTGCAAAGCTGTTGTTAAACAGACTTAATATAACTCGTTAAGCTGTAAGTTATTAAGAGTTGCCGCTTTTAATAATAGATAGTAAACAGAGTTAGGATATAAAAAGATGTAGGTTCAAGTCCTACCACCCAATACAACTGGTGTAGTGCAATAGGCAGAATAGTTATTTATACTTCAAATACCCCTTAAATGGGGTATTTTTGTTTATAGGACAATATTCCTATGGCGCAATACAAATATTCATGTATGATAGTGTAAAATATTTAATGAGGTGTATATGGTAAGTAAAACAGACAATTATTTTGCTACAGTAGTAAGGGTTAACTCAAGTGGACTTATTCCACTCAAAGGGTTAGATAGGTTGTGCCATATCAATATCTTTGGCAATAAGGTGTTGGTATCTAATACAATAGTTGATGGCACGGTAGGTTTATTCTTTCCTCTGGAATGTCAAATTAGCCATGACTTCCTAAAAGCCAATAACTTGTATCGAGATAGCCAATTAAATCAAGATACTAGCAAAAAAGGTTATTTTGAGGATTCTGGCAGAGTCAAGGCACAAAAGTTTCAAGGGCATAAGTCAATGGGGTTCTTCATTGAACTGTCTAGCCTAAGTTACTTAGGACTGTCCGAACTACCATCTTTAGGAACTGAGTTCAATAGCATTGATAATAAAGTAATTTGTAAGAAATATGTAGTAAGAACCAATAGCACTTCAACTAGCAAAGTCAAATCTAAGACTGACAAGGTTGTTAAAGTTTCTCAGTTGGTAGACAACCAATTTCGCTTACATTATGACACAAGTCAATTTGGGCGTAACTTGCATATAGTAGAGCCTGACAGTTATTTGACTGTTACATACAAATTACATGGTACAAGTGGAGTATCAAGCAATATTTTGGTTAATAGGCCACTAAGTTATTTAGAAAAATTGGCTAAGTGGTTTGGTGTCCAAGTAGTTGATACTCAGCATGGCAATATTTATTCTAGCCGTAAGGTTATCAAGAATGAGTACATTAACCAAATTGGCAACCATTACTACAATGTAGATATTTGGGGTATTGTTAACGAATACTTAAAAATGTATATTCCACAATGCTTTACTTTGTACTATGAAATTGTGGGATACTTGCCTAGTGGTGAGATGATTCAGAAAGGCTATGATTATGGTTGTGAAAGACCCAAAAGTAATGAAGATTATGTCATTGGTAAGCACTGCAAGGTCTATGTCTATCGAGTAACCATTACTAACCCCAAAGGCAATGTGTATGAATTAAGTGCGCCAGAGGTACAAGTATGGTGCAAGAACAATGGATTGACCCCTGTGCCATTGTTGCTTTACACACAAGCTAAGGACTTAGGTTTAACAGGCCAAGATGTATTTAATGCTCTTGAGGCTATGTATCTTGAAAAAGATTGTTATATGTGTGTTAACAAAGTTCCCGCAGAGGGTATTGTCATTAGAATTGGTGATGATGCTTACAAAATGAAATCATTTGCTTTCTATCAACTTGAAACAAAGGAGTTAGATAGTGGAGCAACAAATTTAGAAGATAATCAAGAGGAAGGTTAAAATGGCAAAACCGTTAGTGGATGGTGATTATTACAGATTCAAGTATGATGGTAAGTTCTATACTGGTTACTATGATAGTGCTACACAGTGCTTCATTGATAATGATAATGTTAGCTATCAAGCTGGTAGTTGTACATCAGTAAGTAGAATATAGTAGTACCAATATCCTATGGTACAAGACAACGTATTTGTAATATAATCCTTTTAACAAAGGAGATAATTATGAATACGTTGTTTCTTATTCTAGCTCTTGTGCTTATTCCTCAAGAGTGTAACACAAACTTAGCCCATGAGTATAGTCATTTAGAGGCTCGCTACAACCCTTGTGAAGTGCCTACTGATTTAAGTGATATTCGCTTGCACATTACAAACTATCAACCATATGAGCTAAGTCAAGATGAAAATGGCAATTTAGTTTACAACTTCTACACTGAAAGCAACTACCAATGTTTAGCCCCTTGTAATGCTACAGCCAATGGAACTGTCATTTATGACCCATTGATTCAAAATATTGCGGCTTGTCCTTTGCAGTGGGTTAATAATCGTGTTAAAGTAGTATTAAATGGTGTTGTGTGGAACTGTGAAGATACCTTTGGATTAGTTAGTCGGCAAAATGGTGTTGTGTGGCATGAGGGTTTGCAGGAATGGGTTATTTGCTTAGATTTGTTAACTCACTCTGCATATTACTATCAAACTGGTGATTATCAGCTTATAGTACAAGGACAAACAATAAAGGATTAGTTATGATTATCGTGCAGATTGTTAATGTTGTTATGTTAAGCGGTATTTTGATGTGGTTAGGGCTAAAGCTAGAAATTGATACTTACAAGAAATTACTTCTGGTTTTATTGTTTATTGTGACTGCTAATTTGATTCACTTCATTGTTAAAGATATTATGCAGATGTTAGGAGTGTTGTAATATTGTAATGAACAAGGTAATTAGACTTATGTTTCTTGTGATGGTTAATCAAGTGGTTTGCTACAATCTTGGAGTTGATAACTTTCAAGAAGCATTTTGGGTTTTAGTGGCAAGTATGTCAGGCATTATTTATGGTTTGTCGGCAATGTTTGAAGCAAAGGTGAATTATGAATGATTTAATAATTCTTTGGCAATATGTTAAATTTGTTTGGGGCAATCTTGTTGAAGCTATCAAACAATTATTTGATTTTTTATTAGATGAAACTGATGATTCAGAGGAGTATTAAATGTTAGATATTTTCAATAAAGAAATCGCTCTGGGTGACAGAGTAAAATATTTTGGTGCTGTAAATTCCAAAGTCTATCCAGAAGATGGCCTTGTTAAGCAATACAAAGATGGTAAATTCCTGTTTAAGCCTGATAATGCCAGAAAAGCAAAATGGCTATCTAGCAAATCTGTGTTAATACGATTAGACCCCAAAGCTGAGTAGCAATGTTTAGATATATCAATTACCTCAAATATGTCTTATGGCATAAATATTATGTTTACTTATCATACAAAATTTACAAAAAGCTATTTAGCACTCAAGTAACTTTGTGGCAAATTTTATGGCATGATATTGATAAGTTCTACCCAAAGAATTTCATTCCATATGCCCGAACATTCTATAAGCCGGATGGAACTAAGCAATATGATGAAACAGTTGAATTTAATCTTGCTTGGCTTAGACATCAGAAGTTCAATAAACATCATTATCAATATTGGGTAGTTATAATGGACAGAGGTGAGATTATGCCTCTTGAGATACCAGAAAAATATTTTGACGAAATGCTAATTGATTGGATGGGTGCTTCATGGGCAAGTAATGGCTCATACAAGACTGTTGTAGATTGGTGGAGCAATACCAAAGAAAGCAAACGACAGTTTATGTGCCAAAGTAATTTTATCAAGGCCGATGCTAGATTATGGTTGTTATAAGTTAAGGAGTTAGTTATGTTTGATTCAAAAGATATTTTATTTATGCTTTGTGTAGCATTAGTTATAGCCGTTGCTTGTGCTGGTTTTGCTGGTAAAGCTGTATTGAAAAATCCTGCTTGTGTAACTCACTTTGGGCAAGTTATTTATGTAGATGATTTGGAAACTTTTCCTAAGTCAGAAAAAGTAAGCTATAAGTATGATGGAACGGAATATTACAGCAATCAGGCCACATACTGGTATGTTGAAGAAGGAGAATCCTGTGGGCAATAACAACCCAACAAACTACAAACTTAAACTTCCCTACTTAGAATCGTTACTAATGGTTGAAGAATGGTATGATTTTGGTGGTCATAGAATATTTATCAATTGTGGAGATATACACTTGGCAATATTTGATGGCGAATTGTTGCCTAGTGATGATTCTGGCAACGATGCATATCAATTGCTTGTTAAAGAAATATTTGAAGATTTTGATGGTTGTGTTGATGATTTTATAGAAAAATATGAGGTACAAGATAATGAGTAAAAGCGACAAAGAAGCTATTGCAATGGTAATTGGTTTAGCCTTAGCCGCAATATTGATGATTTGGTTAGTTAGCGGCAGTTCGGCTTGTGTTAAGATTGATAATAAAGTAATTTTTGTGGATAACCTTGTGGCGAGCAACTATGGAATCTCATACACCTATAACGGTATCAGCTACAAGAGTAATAATACTACATATGTATATGCCAATGAACCTAATAGTTGTGATGAAATCTTTCCATCGGAGTAAGTAATGTATACAGAAGATGATATTAAGTTATACCTAAAAAATAAATTAGGCTTTATTCCTGATATGGTTTACTGTGTCCATAGAACAACTTATGAAACTTACCAACTTTACGGGCTAAGGGCTAGATTTGACAAATTGGTTGATAAATCTATTTTGCTAGACTTCATTGGCTATCGTGGCTATTTATTTACTCATTCCCTTGAAGATTTTTCGGAAAATAGGAATAAACGTATCTTTCTTAAAGAAATTGATGCCATTAAGCAATGTGAAGATAACTTAAAATATGAGCCAAAAGTAGGTTATCATAAATGCGAACAATGCAGTATTTATGTGCCTAATGAGCAAATTCTACTAAGGTCTATCGAGACTGAATATGAAAAATATTCCAATCATTGCTTTTGCTCTGAGGGGTGCTATGAACAATATGATAAGGACAATAGTTGGTAATTATGGCTAATATTTTCACACTCGAAGGGATTAAGGTTATCCCCGTTAATATGGTGGGAATAATGGGCGCAGGATTAGCTAAACAGGCTAAAATTCGTGATTCTAGCTTGTTTGACCAATATTTGGTATGGTGTAAGGTAAACGATTGTCAACTGCATTTTGAGGGCAATTATCACACTATGCCTAAGCTGATTAAGACCGCCCTTGATACCTATTTGCTATATCCAACTAAATCACATTGGAAATTAGATTCTAGCTATGCCATTATTGAAGCAATGTGTTTTGTTATGTCAAGCAATCAAGAATATTATCTTGAGGCAAAACAAAAATATTTGTTCCCCAAAGTTGGTTGTGGCTTAGGCGGTTTAGAATGGGCTAAGGTTAAAGAAATCTTAGATAGAGACTTGGCTTGGTTGCCAAAGGAATATGTTTAATGGTGTTGAGATATAGAGATGGTGTCAATACTGAATTTTATTGCTATGTTACAGATGTAAATATTTTAAGTAATTGCAAAATATGTTGTCAAAAAACATATATAAGAATAAAAGTTTATGACCCGTCTAATGATGCCCCATATAGAATACCAATTTGTGAAGAATGTTTAGATAGACATTACTTGAAAAGATTATTTATAAAAATGATTTAACCGCCGCAAGAGTATATATGAAATTTATTATTATCATTAAAGAAGTGTGCAATAGCATTTACAGTTGGGGATTGCCAGAGTTTTATTTGTTTGATTCACCATCTGAACTAAGAAAAATCTTGGTTTATATCTCTGAAAAATATCCCCATGATTGGAATACCATTAAAGCCATATCAATATCTGATATTGTATCAATAAAGGCAGATGAAAAGACTGATTTGTTAGCTATGGGCAGTCAACTATTTTTGTATGCCAAAGACACACGTTTACATAGTGAAGTCATTAAATCATCAAATATCACAAATTTATTGATTTTATTTGTTAAATTCTTTATACACAAAGATAGGGATGTTATTATGGATGAACAAAATAAGTTAATGTTGACAAAAAATATTCCTTTTATCGAAAGGTTGCAAATGATGAAAATGTTCTTTGTATGGGCAATAGAAAAGCGTGTTAAGCAGTTCAAACGTTGGTTAGCGGAAGATACTGGTGAATTTTACAAAAATTATTTTAGAGAGGATTAAATATGAAAGATAGTTTGGGTGACAGAATGAAGGGCTACGAATCTGTGTATGACACTACACTGCCCTTAAAATCATCGTTAATCGTTAGGCTTGATGGTAAAGCCTTCCATACCTACACAAGAGGTCTAAAATGGCCTAGTTTGACCCTTAAAGATGTGTTTAATGAAGTTTTATATACATTGGTTAGTGATATACAAGGTTGTATCTTAGGATACCATCAATCAGATGAAATTAGTTTGCTGATAACGGATGATATTAAAGATAACACATCTCCTTACTTCGGCAATAGGCTTCAGAAGATATGTAGCATTACAGCAAGTATGGCTACATATTATTTTAATAAATTTGCCAATGAGACTTTTTCACTGCCTAGAAAATTAGCATTATTCGACAGTAGAGTATTCATTGCCCCTAATGATGATGTTCCTAATTACTTTGTTTGGAGATTCCAAGATAATCAACGCAATGTAATTCAAAGCATAGGCCAATCACTACTATCTCATAAGCAATTGCAGGGTATGAGCAACAAACAACTTATGGCACTTCCAGAGGTATCTAATGCTTATAATGCACTTAGGAATGATATTAAATTTGGTACATTTTGTGTGAATGGGCTAGATGGCCTATTGGCTGATAATGTGAAGTACGATAATATAGCTAATGCAATTAACTACATTAAGGAGCATAAGCGTAATGAACATTAGACTTTCCTCAGAAAACATTAACGATGGTCTTATAGAGTTTACCTTAACTATTATAGGTGAGGGGAATTACAGAGCATCCATAGCTTTTGATAATACCATGTCTATAGCTTTCTTGTCATTAAAGCCCACACAAGCAATGTTTAAGGATGTTACAGAGTTGCATAGGTATAGATATATGCAAATGGAATTAACCAAAGAACTTATTAAATACACAGAAATTATCAATAGCAATAAAGGTACTCATCTTTTAACTGAATCTGAGGTCAAACAATTGTTTGGATTATCAGATAATATTTTATAGTACAATTATCCTATAGTGTTAAATCTCCTAGTGGGTTATAATTCTTTTAATTCACTAGGAGATAAACCATGAAACACAAAGGTCATAAAAAAGTCGAGTTAGCAAGTTTGGTAGATGTCAAAGATATGATGGCAAATTACATTATCTATCATTCTTACACCTTTGCTCCTAAAGCAATTGGATTTACTAAGGTTCATGTTGGGTTTGCAAGTCAAAATCATGCTGAAACAATTCAACGCATCATAGGCCAAGTCAACATTGTGGAAATATGGGTTGATTGCCGTGCAATGAAAGATTTTGGAATTGGTACGCCAAATAGCAAACAAGATTTGCAATAAGGAGATGGCTATGAAATACGAAATTTTAATCAATAAAAATTTGTGCCATATTGAACTTGGATATTACGACTTTAGATTAAGTTGGGAAAATGGAATTATAGCATTTAACCACAAGAACGAATTAGTCATAGAATCTTCACCATTGCATCAAAGCGGGGATATGTGGGAATATGGCCTCAAAGATGTAAAAAAAACTTTGCTCCAAATGGATGATTATATGAAATTTGTTAATTTCATGGTTGATGAAGTTTTGAAGCATGGTGGAACTGAAAGCTACATTAAGTATCTTAAAGAAAATTATGCTTTATTGAAAGAATAAGGCGATAAACAATGAACACTATACATTATGATTCTCGGAATTACACATTTTGTCAGTTTTGGGGGGAGCTAGTAGACCAAACAGGTTTTAATGTACTTGATTATCAATCAATTACAATAGAAGAACAATCCCATTTGATAGCATCAGCCATTTTAGGGAGTAATCAATTGATTGATTATGATGGTGAACCTACAGACTTTGCTACTGTAGCTCGGTGTGTAGAAATAATTTTGGAAGGCAATAATGTTTTATCAGAATAAGAACAACAAAAATAGCTTTATATATCTTGAGACTTTGACCCCTAAAAATGGAATTTTGGACTGCTATATGCTGTCCTTCACAAATGATAAATGGGTGTCATGGTCAACGTTTATTTGGCTTGAAGAGTTAGGCGAGAAATATACTGAGGTGTAAATTGATAACAAAATCAGAAGTAGACAGCGCATACGATTTATATATGAAAAATGCTCTTGAGTTAAGGAAAGCAATTTTTGCTAGAAATTGGGCATTGTGTGGTGAGTTATCACCAATCGTAGACGGGCTAGAACAAGATTATCAATCTTTGCTTAATAAGTATCGTTCCCAAACTGTAACACTTCCTGAAATTACAGTTGAATTATATTTATTGGTTGTGTTTAACCGTGATTATAGCTTTATTCAAACAACAATTATTGAAGATTTAGATGAAGACGTGAGGATGTATCTTGAGGATTTAGATTTAGGTTTTAGTGCTATGCCATTAAAAGAATTATGTAAAGAAATAAGGAATGTTGATGACCTATTTTGTAATGTTCTGGCCTATACTTTAGATACTGAGGACAGTGGAGATAGAATTTTACACAGTTATTAAATAGTACCTATGTCCTATAGACCTACTTTGATATGTAGAGTACAATTACTTTTATAAATCAAAGCAAGGTTGCACCTAAGAAATCCTGTAAAATCAGGTTGTGCCTAAGAAATCCTTTAAGATTTTTACAAAATCAATGCCTCTAATAAAGGCATTTTTTATTTAAGGAGAAACATAATGGATAACAAGCCAGAATTAGTATACAGCAATTTCATTGGCTCATATAAGGTTGAAATTTGGAAAAAGCTATTTGTGCCAGAAGTTCAATATTGGCTAACAAGTTGGGTTTATGTTTGGCAAATATCAGGGTTAGGTATATCAGGCCGTAAGGATAGCTACCAACTGGCCTTAGAAGATATGTTACAAAGTTTGGAGTATGAAATAAAGACACTTCAAAACAAGTTAGACAATTTAGAATATTTATCAAAATCAATTACAAAGGAGTTAGAAAATGTATAAGTATTTATTTGTTTTTTTGCTGGTGTTAGTAGGTTGCCAAGCCCAAGAGCCAACGAACCGAAATGTGTTTCCTAATATGGAAAATATCCCTACCCCTGCTCCTTACTCAACAGGGCAAACATATTGTATTGATAATAAAGCAGAATACATTTATGTAGAGTTTGATGGTGTAAATTACATCGCCTATGATTCTATGGGTAATGTGTTTACTTATCCAATTACCGCCAAAGTTGAGATGAATCCATGCAATTAGTTTCGGTTTATCTACACTGTTACATTGACAAATATGCTCTTGAGATTAGACAGAAAAATGAAATTCTGAATTTAGAATTTAACCTTAGAATGGGCAATGTTTCAATGTCAAATAACTTTGATTCATGGGTTACTGGTGGCAAAGTCAATGTTTTTATTGAAGCATTAGAAGTGTTTGGTAGATTAGCCCCTGCATATCTAAAGCTAATCACACCTAAAGATAAAGAACTCAGTGAAGATGAAGTCCGGCTTATCTTGAACTTGCCTAATAATATTTATAATATGCCTTTTGATAATTTTATTGTTTTGTAGTACCAATATCCTATATTGACTTGTCTTTTAATAAATTAAGAGGAATTATGGATAAAAAACAAATTATAAACATTATAGAAAATGTTGCATTAACCGCTAACAAGAACCAGTCAATTAGTTTATTTGCAGGGGAAGTTGCAGATAGAACACTTGAAAATATTGCTTTTGAATTACTTACAGATTTTGAAAAAGCTAAATTAAAGAAAGCTGTTTTTTTGATGGTTCTATTTGGTAAATACAATTAGTACCATTATCCTATAGGACATCTATCTTGTTTGCTGTATAATTACCTTATCTTACTTAAACAAACAGCAAAAGGCAATCTAATGAATCAAGATATTGTAATGGAAACTTTGAAGCAATTTGGTGGAAATATGGCAATGGCTATGATTGGTGGGAATCCAATGATTAAAGATGAATACACTTTAGTTGTTCAATGGAAGTGCCAAGCAGAAAATGGTGCTAAGAAAGTAGAGATTTGCTTAACTCCTATGGATGAATACGAAGTAACCTTTTTTACCATTGATGGTCGGGAAGTCAGTAAATTTGATGGTGTTTATGCAGAAGATTTACAAAAATTATTTGAAAACCAAACTAAACTTTACTTACATTTTTAGGAGATATGATGAAAAAGTCTGAATTACGAAATCTAATTTGTGAACGCTTTAGCCAAAATGAATTTAATACATTGATGCTTGATTTTTGTGAAAAGCACCCAGAGGTTAATCATTTTGAAAATTTCTATGGTGGCTTTGAGTTTCAAGTAAGCCAATTACTGCAATCTTTGAACGATGATTTATTGTTGAAATTAGAACAATATGTTTATATTAGTAGACTAGGTATTCATAACCCATTTGACCAATTTGGTTTTAATGCAACACCCCAAAAGCCTGACCTAAATACTAAAATGGGTGTTCGTGATGCAATTTTAATCAAATATAAAGAAGAAGAATTGTGCAATATTTTATTTGGTTTTTATGAAAGTTTTGATTGGGAAATAAATATTGGGTTGCATCTAAGCTATAAAACCAAAGTAGATGAATTAGTTAGATTTTTTTCCCGTCGAAGTATGTTGCCAGAGCTAGTTGAACGGCTAGGATTGTAATGGAAACATTAAATCTTGTTTGGTATTATGTGGAAATTGATACAGGCCAATGGTATTCATCTTGTATGATTGTCATTGGTCATGCTTCTATTGTGTATGATGTAGTCTATGAACGACTGATGAATGAATATGATGATATTGTAGATTTGCAATTAGCCGTTGACCCATTACCAACCAATATAGAGCAACGTATCATTCAATATTTTGAAGAAAAGCCGCAGAATAAGCTATCTTGTTAATTAGTCGGCTAGGACAATTATCCTATAGTTATATGGCTTTATTTAGCTATAATAATTGAAAATTAAACGAAGGAAAGATATGTTGCTCGACAAATTACAAAAAATCACAATTGATTATGTTAGCCAATTACCTAAAGAAGATGCAGATTATTGTTTGAAGATTGAATCTGATTATCAAACACAAACTGAACAACTTCGGGCTATTCATGCTTTAGCTCACAAGATAGGTGTATTTGAAACTGTTGATGGCTTAGATACCTTACAGCGAAAGAACGCTATAACTTACATTAAAACTGTGTACAACCATTTCACCTATAAGTACAATATCCCTCTGCGTGATTTATTTGATTATTACGAAAGAGACTTTACACCTAATTTACAAGATATGATTAAGCACATTTTAAGCCAGCTAGGGGGAATGTCTTTATCTGAAAAAAGCTATCAAGAAATGGTTAATGATTTCAAAAGCCTTCTGGTTCGCTATGAGGGTAGACCTGATTTTGAAGTCAAGGGGAATACATTAACTTATCACACTTGTTTTGTACGGGCTGATTATTATGGCTACGGTTATCAAAACCAAACTGAGACAATCAAAAAAATGCGCCTTATTAAATACTTGGATTCTTTGGCGTGGTCGCAGATTTATAAATATTATCAATTAAATTACTACTCCACCAAAAATGGAAACCCATTTGACTTGCTAGAATTAGATGGTGAATGGCTAAAGTCTATCAAGCAATTTAAGAATGGTAAGGTTCAGATTAAGTTTATTTCGACCACCAAATTACAAGAATTTATGGCACTTATGGGATTATAATGTTTATTTTACAAGAGAACGATGCTTACATTCAAAATAAATTTGGGCAAGTGATATTATTCCGTAATGCAGATGAAATTTTATCCTATTGCATAGCTCGGTATAACACTAATATCATTGACCATTCTCCTACTCATGTTGTGATATGGCCTGATGTGGGAAGTGCTATTTATTTGAAACGAATCCGTTTAGAATGGTGGAATAAGTAATGTTTAATTATCAAGAGGTCAAATATACCAAAGAACAACAAAAGGAAGTTAACGAAAAACTTCTTTTTTTGATTAAGACAGGTCAATGGGTTGATTACGTTAGCCTTGAAGATATTTATAACAATTTTAAGGGTTTAGGTGGTCTACATAACTTAGACCCTGATGATTTTGATTCTTACTATGCCTATAGTCAAGCAAAGAAAGAATTTGAACATGGGGAATTCTTTACGCCTCATTTGTTATGTCAGCAAATTGCAGACAGTTCAATGCTGTTACCTAGTCACTTTGTAGCAGATTTAACCAGTGGAGTAGGCAATTTCTTTAACTTCTGCCCAAACCATGATAGATGTTATAGCAATGAATTAAGTTCAAATAATACCCTCATTCAATCATTGCTTTACCCTCAAGCACATATTACCACAGGTGATATTCGTGTATGGCAAGCACCTGTTAAATTTGACATAATTTTTGGAAATCCACCTTTTAATTTTAGCTTTGAGGGGATGGACAGTCAACGGTATTATATGCACTTAGCACATAAACATCTAAATAATTATGGATTACTAGCTATAATTACCCCATATAGTTATCTTATGGATGATTACAAATATGTAAATATCCGCAAAGACATTAACAACCAATTTAATTTTTTGGGGCAAGTAGATGTTAGTCAATATTTTGCCGTTGGTATTAAAGTCAAGGCAATGTTCTTTGTTAAATGTCATCAACCTAATATGTCATTTAGTAAGGATTTTACTACATTTGACCACATTAAAGAGATGGTCATTCAGTCTCGATATGAGGCAAAGAAGTACATCGCTAGTTCATACAAGCTAGACAATGTTGATAATCAAGTAGAATACAAAATTAGATTATACTTGTATCAACTCGAAAAAAATCCAAACACCAAACAATATGTAGGTAAATGTTTGGATTACATAGAGAAGTTTAATACCCAAAAGCAAGGAAATTTGAGTTGGGACGAATACCAAAAATCCATGATTACTCCTAATAAGATTCTTGCTTATATTAAACATTACTTGGCAAAGCAACACAATAAGCCAAAAGCGAAAGGTTTAATAAAGCAAGATTATGGACTTCGATTAGGTAAGGAGTTTTATTCGTTTGGAGATTATGATTACCCATTTGAAGATACAAAATACCTTAAATTGTGGAATCGTAAGAGACAAGCACTTATTAGTCAAACAACACCATTTAAGCTAGTTGAACCATTGCCATATAACAATAACTTGCCGATTACATTTACTGACATTCAACATCAAGATATTGGTAAGTTAATGAGCAAGAGATATGCTTTATTGCAGTGGTCTATGGGGAGTGGCAAGACATTAGCATCCTTAACTGTGGCCTTAAATAGAGAGAAGCAAACATTTGTAGTTGCGCCAGCTATAGCCATTAAGAACAATTGGGTCAATGTGTTAAAAGAGTTTGGTATAGACTATACATTGTGCCAATCTAAACAAGACATTAGCTCGGATAAGCCCTTTATCCTAATGACCTGTAACTTTGTAGTTAAACATTATAAGAGCATTAAGCTACAAACCAGAAAATTAGGCTACAAGGCTATGTTAATCCTTGACGAGAGTGATTGTATAGCCAACCAAAGTTCAAAGCAATCTAGGGCTATTATAGCGTCTTTCAGACGGTTACAATATAAGTTATTACTAAGTGGCACGGCAACTAGAAACAACATAAATGAACTTTACCCTCAGTTGGACTTGCTATATAATGGTAGCCAAGCATTTTTAAGCCAAGCACCTATGCTCTGGATTAGAAAGCGTGGTGAAGAGAACTTAACTAATGTGCCTAATGATTACTTAGGCCAACCATACCCACCTCACACTAAAGGATTAAACTTATTCAAGCAGTCATTTAATCCAGAAAAGCAAACGGTATTTGGTCAAAATAAGAATACTCAAGATGTGTATAATGCTAGTTATTTGAAAGAAGTCCTTAGCTATACAATTATTAACCGTAGCTATGAGGAAGTAACGGGCAATACATACAAGGTGTCTCAAGTCCAAGTTAGCATGACCCCCTCAGAGGTCAATTTGTACAGCCGCATTTTACATAATTTTATGTCAATGAAGCATTTATTTACTTCAACTGGTGATGCTCGGAGAGATAGAGTTCTTGAGATACTACAGCAATTGAATTTAATGTTAAAGGCTTGCGTCATTCCTAACCACATTGATAATCAAGTAGATAACAGCAAACTAGATGAATTGGTTAGGCAAGTTAGTCAAGTGAATGGGCAAGTAGCCATAGGGTTAAGACACATTCAACCAGTGATGATATATGCTAAGGCACTTGAGGCTACTGGTAGACAAATATTTGTTATTACAGGTGATTCGGTATCTATAGCCAAGCGTCAAGCAGTAGTTAATAAGGCTAAATTAGTGCCAAACAGCATTTTAATTAGCACCCAACAGGCTTTATCTTGCTCTGTGAACATAGACCACATAGACCACATATTTATCCCTGAGCTTGCTTGGAATTTGGCAAGCATGAGCCAGTTTTATTTCAGGTTTATAAGATTTACGTCAACGGGAAGTAAAAATGTGACATTTATCACTTATAATAACTCAGTAGAAAGCAATTTATTATCTTTATTACTTAATAAGGAGCGGCTAAATAACTTTACTAAGGATAAGGATGAAGATGATATTATGGCTAACTATGGTATAGAGTTTGATTTACTATCTCAGCTACTTACTAAGGTTAAGATTGAAAACGAAACTAGAATACAATGGAATCAGGAGATTACAGGATAATGAAATTAGAATACACCATACAATTCGGATTAGGCCATACTTTAGATGTGACATTTGCTAGGAATTTGTACAATAATATTATCGTAGAAAAAGCGACTTATAGGATGGCTTCTGGTGATGTTATGTATGTCTACAATGATGACAAATCATTAGGCAGAACAATAGAACTACAAAATTTGCATATTCCCAAAGAGTATTGGCAAGATGCAGAAAAAATTCCTCTGCACACTACTTATTACAAATTAAGGAAATCAAATAGAGTTGTTTATAGTTTTATCAATGTTTGGGATTTGATTGGTAAACAAATTATTGCTTGTGGATTAGACGGGCAAAGTAACTTTAATTTTGAAACATCTGATGGATGCGAGTATGTAGTGTTTCATCGCAATATCTTCAATGTGACTAACTTTGAAAATATGAGTAACAATACAATACAAGCCGTAGAAGTTGTTAAGTCGGGACACAATAACTATACATTACATCTCAAGTTGGATGACTGTGAATTGTCAATATTTGGTAACGATGAAAGCGTGGAGAATGAAATTAGAGAAATTGATTTAGAGCCGTATGCTGAGTATAGGTTGTATGATAGCTTGAAAGGTGAATTTGTAAGTAATGGTACTACTGTCCTATAGACCATAATTTATAAATAAAGTACAATTATTTGTATTAACTAACCTAAATCACAAGGAAAATACCATGACTTATGAAGAATTAGCCCAAATGACCAACGATGAATACTTGAAGTTTACGCAATTATTAGAAGATGTTAATTATGAAACAGATGAATACCCATATGTTGGATTTGATGGTCAAAATTGTGATGACGAATGTAGTGGTGTTTATTTGGGAGATTTACTAAAAGATGCTTCTAGCCGTTGTGACTGTGGTAATCGTAGAGTTAGTATGTATTATGATAGCTTATACGGATTTTGGGTTTTTGAGGCTTATTAAATGAATAACCCATATCAAAAAACAAAGAATGTTCTACAAAGCAAAGGATTAACCGTAATTGAAGCCACTGCTTGGAGTGTACGTTTAAGTAAGTGGCTTAATCTTATCATATCAGGTCAAATGACATACTTATTTGATAATGACAATGAATTGATTATGGCTTGTTCATCAAACAAAGTTAATGATGACCTTATCAACGCTGTTATAGTATTTAAGGAATAAATACCATGTCTAAGAAATTTGAACTTGTATTAACCAATATCAATGGAAGCAAATCTTGGAGAGCCAAAGACCGCAAAGAGGTAAACGCTAAGTTTATGGCAAATTGGCACAACTATAATAAGTGTCAAGTATTTGAATACATCAACGGGCAACCAGTTGACATCACAAAGCGTTATCCAAGATTTTTACAATTTTTAGGCAAGTAACATAAATCCAAATACAATACAATTTTAATCAAATTCGCAAGCTATACCCTCTTGATTTTATTTCTGATGTAGAAAAATTTAATTCAATTATGGCAAATATGGAAAGTGAACTGCGGAATTATAAAAACAAGTGTCATCACAAGAAAATGCTTCGCAAAGGTTTTGTTTTTAAGAATTACTTGTTTGCAAGATACTTGTCTTTTGAAAACTCATATTTAGATGTTGAAGTCATTCGTAAATACATTAAAAACGGCGAGTTTGTCGAAGGGATAGATTATGTTAGGTAAGTTAATAAAATTATACCGCATATCAATTGGTCTTAGACAATCTGAGTTGGCTGACCAAATAGGTGTATCTCAGAATTATATGAGTTTGGTTGAATCTGGTAAACGGGAAATAGGCCACAAAAAATTGGCCTTGATTATCAACAACTATCCTGAGTTTGGTCAATTATTGTTAAACAATAGACTTAGTTTGAGTGATGAAGAAATTGCGTTACTTATTTTAAGTGGGGAGTTTGTTAGAAAATGAACCTAATCAAACAAATTAAAGACATCATGGAATCAAGGTTCGGCAATGTAGAAGTGTATTTGGACATCACAGAGCATAGCCTTGATATTAGCTTCAATCGAGTACAATCATACAATGTATGGGGTCGAAATTTACTTAATTATCAAACATTAACAGATAAGCAGTTAATTACAATACTGGAAACGATACCTTTCTATTGGCCTGAGTGTGATGAAATTGGTTTGCTGTATGATTATGATTGTGATAAGTGTTAGCATAAATAGTACCAACGTACTATTTCACCATTTGCTTGTCTTTGGTATAATTGCCTTATCTTAACTAAACAAACAAACCACAAGGAAAAAACAATGAACACCTTCTACAACGTACAAGTAACCGAAAGCCAAGTAATTGAAATGATTGCTAATTGTGAAGAAGATTGTTGTGTAGTTGTTAATGGGTATCGTGTTACCCGTCGAGTGTGGAGTTGGGTAGTCGAAAACAACAATACAGTTAAAGTATTTAGCAAGGTAGAAGATATTGTTAAGTTTATTGGTGGGGCTAAATAAGCCCCTTATTTATTTAAGGAGATAGACAATGGAAGTTACATATAACCCACAAACACAAGCCCTTACTGTAGAGTACCGCAACGGAACTTATTTGTATAAAGATGTTCCTCAAGAAGTATTTGACTTAGTAAAGAACAGTGCCAACACCGCTAAAGCAATTAAGGACTATGTAAAAAACAAATTTAGCTTTACTAAAATTTAGTAAAAACTAACAGAATTATTTTTAGAGTGGTGTATAATCCAATACATCACTCTTTTGCTTTAAGGACAAATTATGATTCATTTACACAATCACTCTGACTACTCATTATTAGACGGCTTCGGCAAATGCAAGAAAATTATTAAACGTGCCAAAGAACTGGGAATGTCATCTATAGCACTGACAGACCATGCCATTATGAGTGGTATACCAGAATTCCATCAGTACGCTATTGATAATAAAGTAAAACCTATCTTAGGAGTTGAACTTTATTTGGCCTATGACCATACCAATCACTCAGAAGATGTGCGGTATCATATCTTGCTATTGGCTAAAAATAAAACTGGCTATAACAATTTGCTTCGGCTTACTAACATAGCTAACAAAGAAGGATTTTACTACAAACCCAGGGTTGACCTTGCCTTAATTAAGCAATATCACGAAGGAATTATTACAACCTCTGGCTGTATGGCCTCACAAGTAAACCAATATCTATTGAATTTCATACAATCAGGTGACTTGGCTGAATATGACAAAGCTAAATCAGTCATTGCTACTTATGTAGAAATATTTGGCAAAGATTCTTATTATATTGAACTTCAAGAGCATAATATTCCTGAGTTGACCCAAATTAACCAACAGTTGATTCAACTAGCCAAATATTTTGGCCTTAAATGTGTATTAACCAATGATAGCCATTATGTGTATGCCAATGATGCCCGACAACATCAAGCAGTATTGTGTATCCAAACTGGTAGCACTTTAAGTAATCCTACCTTTGCCTTCTCTGATGATGGATATTACATCAAAGATGACAATGAAATGATTGCTACCTTTGCAGGTTATGACAATGATTTAATCAACGAAGGCATGATGTCAACTTATAAGATAGCTGAGATGGTAGATGAATATGCTATTAAGCCCGAAGGATACCAAATCCCCAAATTTAGCGAGACACCTAATGAAGATTTAGTTGCATTATGTCAATCAGCAATGGCAAGCAGAGGATTACAAAACAATAAAATTTATGTTGATAGGCTTAACCATGAATTGGCGATTATCAAACAAATGAATTTTGCTGATTACTTTCTAATCATTGCTGATTTGTGTGCCTATGCCAAGAATAACAAAATTCTGTTTAATGCCAGAGGTAGTGGTGCTGGTTCATTGGTTAGTTGGTTATTAAATATTACCGCTCCTAATCCGATTCAGTATGGTCTACTATTTGAACGTTTTCTTAATCCACATAGGGTTAATATGCCCGATATTGACCTTGACTTCTCAGAACGTCATACCATATGTCAATATATTGTTAATCGTTATGGCTCGGAGTATGTAGCCCAAATTAGCACCTTTGCAGGAATGAAAATTAAAGGTGGATTCAAAGATTTTGCTAGGGTTAATGATGTGCCATTTAATGTGGCTAACGAAATATCTAAACAGCTTATGTCAACTGGTAATCCTGATGACGACATTGCTCTTGATGAAGCTAGGGCTATAGCAAAGGGGTATCAGGCAAAAAGTGCTTTAGTGCCAGAAGTTATGGAACAAGCAATTAAGGCAATGGGTATCATTAGGCAAGGTGGTGTCCATGCGGCGGGAATTTTGATTACTCCTAAGCCATTGGTTGAATATAGCCATCATATACACAAGAAAGATTTACTTAAAGGTATTGAATATTTAAGTCATCTTGATATGAAGCAAGTAGAAGAATTTGGTTTACTCAAGGTTGATGTGCTTGGCCTTGAAACTTTAACAATCATGGCTGAGTGTATTAAGTTAGTTAATGCCAGACATAACAAGAATTATACCTTTGGTAATTTACCCATTGAACATGAAAGCATATTTAAGCTACTTGCTACCACCAATTTAGATGGTGTATTTCAAGTCGAAGGGCAAGGAATTAGTCAGGCCATAAGCAAGATGAAGCCTAGCAAGGTTGAACATATCATTGCTTTGCTAAGTTTGTATAGACCTGCTACCATGAATTACATTGCTACATTTATTGATAGGTTACATGGTGTAGAAGATGTTGCTTATGACCATCCATTGGTTGAAAACATCTTAAAAGAAACATTTGGGATTATGGTTTATCAAGAGCAAGTAACACAAATTTTATCTTCACTTGCAGGGTTTACAACTGGTGAGGCTGATATGATTAGACGGGCAATAGGCAAGAAAAAACCTGAAATCATATTGGCTAACAGGGGTAAATTTCTTGAGGGATGTAAGTCAAATAATGTAAGTCAGTCTGTAGCTCAAAAGGTATGGGATGACATTGTGTTTTTTGCTGGTTACGGATTTAATAAATCACATAGCACAAGTTATGCTTTGTTGACTGCTAAGACTGCTTATCTCAAGGCTAATTATCAGTTGGAATGGTACACTTGTTTGCTTAACCATTGCAAGAAAGAAGATAAGCAAAGGTACTTAACTAATGCACAAAAGAATGGTATCAAGATACTTCCACCTTCCTTTAATAGTCAAGAACTATTTACAATCCATGATGACTGTATTCTATTTGGCCTAGCTGGTGTCAAACATCTGGGTAAGTCGGCTTACAAGACAATCAGGAAACTAGGCTCATTAGAAGATGCTTTAAGTAGTGGGTTAGACAAAAGAATTCTTGAGGCATTGTTATATGCAGGTATGTTAGACAATGGTGATATTGCCCTTAGATACCGTCTAAGCAAGAATGTGGAGTTCCTACAAGCAACAAAGAAGTTTGGCTTAATACAAGGCAATTTAGACCTGTTTATGCCTATGTTGGATATTGATTATGAGGGAGTAGATTACCTAGAAAAAATGGAACTTGAGTATTTGGGAATGACCTTGCAAGATAATGACCTGATGTTACAAGTCAATAACACAATTTATGGTGAAGATTATCAATATGGAAAAATTACTAAACTAGAGCCAAGATTTGATAAAAACAATAATCAAATGGCTTTTATATGGATTAACGATGAAAGATTTGTTGTATTTTCTCGTCAATGGCTTAAATTAAGTCATATTAAACAGGATGACCATATTGCATTTAAGACTGCAAAAGAAAACATCATAGAAGATATTAAAATTTTGCCCCTTGTAAGACCACCATTACCATTCTCCTATAGTATGGTAGAGTAAATTAGATATAATACCTCATAAGATTATTTGTGAGGTATTATTTTGAAATTCAAAATTTTTTATACTGATGCAGGTCGCTCTAAATATTTCAAGAGCAATAATAGAGTTGGTGATTGTGTAGTTCGTGCTATATGTTTAGCTCTTGAGTTAGACTACAAAAACACTTATAACCACCTTAATAACTTTCTCAAGTCTAGGGGGTCTTACTCCAAAAGAAACAATAGTCGGACAAGCATTTTGCAAGATGATTTGATGGCTTATATGGATTTACTAGGTTGGGAATACAAGCCACTCAAAAAAATTAAAGGACGCTATCATCACCTTAATCCTGTTGATTTAGCACAATTGCCACCAGTATATATTGCCCTTCTTAGAAAGCACATTGTAGCTGTTAAATTTGGTTATGTGATGGATAGGTATGATTGTACAAAAAATGGTAGACGGGCTGTATATGGTGTGTTTGTTAAAAAATAGTTTAGGAGAATTATGGGCGTAATATTAGACAATGAGTTAGATGGTTGGCAACCAATTTGCAATGATTGTGGTATTCCTCTGTGTTGGTCATTAAGCAGTGAACAATTGTTTGAAACTAGAGTATTTTGGGATAATTGGATGTGTGAGGATTGTTGTGGTGGTAATGGATTGCCTAAGATGTCTGTTAAGGTCTATAAAGACAACCTAGAAAAATTAAAGGCCATTGCCCGAACCTTGTCAGTTGCACCCATGATTATCAATCATGCTTATCAGGCATATCAATTGGTCAAAGAACAATCAAATGGTATGCTCTGGATTACTGACACAGATATAGCCAATGTTGTGTTTGAATATTGGCCTGACTTATTTGCTGAATAGGATTTATTTCCTATAGTAATATGCTTGATGTTGGTATAAGATTCAATTATCTTAATTAGCCAAAGGAGATTTGAAATGTTTACTGAAAATGAAAAATTGAAGATTGCTGATTACTTACGCAAGATGTCAATGGGGCAAGAATTTACCTTAGAACCTAATTTGTTATTGCGTGTTGAATTAGAACTTGCCTCTATCTTTAACCATATGAGCCAAGATGACAAGTATAATTATGGCTCACCAGAAAATTACTGGTTAAGTTGCTTAAATTTTGAATTACTAGGAGAATTAGAATGTTAGTGTTGAATTTTTCGCATCCTTTAACCCCTGATAACCTTGTTCAATTAGGTGGTTTCTTTCCATTCAACTTTGATGTTCGGCAAATCAAGGTACAACTATCTTTCAATGAACCATTTGTGCCTCAAGTTAAGGAAATTGTAAATTCTGTGGGATTAACTCCTACTGAATGGCAAACTGAATCTATTGTTATCAATTTGCCCGTTATGTCATCAGCAACTGCTATTTTACTTGCAGAATTACATGGTCGAATGGGTTACTTTCCTACTATTATGCGTCTATCTAGTACACAAGTAGCTCCACCAGTATTTGCTGTTACAGAGGTAATTGGCTTACAAAATGTACGCAACGAAGCACGAAAGGAACGTTAAAATGGAATTAGTAGTAGCTTGTCCTTATGATTGGAGAGTAAAGAAATGGGCATATGAAATTTGGAAGCCCATAACTTTAGACCCTACAAAGTATGAAAAAGTAGAGCAATCAGAATATGTCTTTTACTCAGCTACCGATGCTAAGTTGTATGGAAAGCGCAGAATTAAGGAAATTGAAAAATGTTAACTCTAAGTTTAGTTTTGCCTCAAGACAGTTATTGTTGGTATTGGAATAATGGTTCGGGCTACTATGAATATGGTGGTGTCATTACAGCCAAAAGTTTGGATGAAGCACAAGAAATTGCCAATAGTGAAGAATTTTTGAAAACAGAAAATGTTTCTTGGACAGATGTAATTGTTTGCAAACCAAACGAAACTCCTAATCCTTAATTTGGTTTATATAGTACCATTATCCTATAGACCTAAATAAACAACCATGATAAACTATCCTTATAAATAAAACAAGGAGAAAATATCATGGTTATTACTATTTACAACAACAAAGGTTTTGATACCTACACAGTTAAAACAAATGAGTTGTCTTATATGATTTCTGCAACTATGTGCTTGATTAGCTTGGAATTTTACAAGCAAATTGGTGATAACGTGATTTATGATGCAGTTAATAAAGATGGCGAACCAGTTACCATTATGTTTACCGATAATTTATAGGAGATTGAATAATGAAAGCAAAACGGATTTTAGACATTGTAAATGCTTATATTGCCAAAACTGGTAAGGAATTACAAGTTAATGAGAATCCATACCAAATTTGGTACAAGATTGACTTTGGTGATGGACAAATTTTTGAAACAATGGTTCGTAAGTCCACCCCTGAACGAGTAGAATTTGTCACTGTAGGAAATAAATTAAGTTCTACCCCACGATTCTTTGAAACCGTCAAGAGCGTTAAAGAGTATATGGCAAATCACGAATAATCATTAGTGCCAATGTCCTATAAGTGTGTAGGCTAATTGGTGCTATAATTTTCTTATCAAACAAGTTAAGGAGATACAATGAAAGTTAAAATTTTAACCAAAGCATTAGCCCAAATTGAAGGGTATGAAGATGTAGAAGTTTATGATGATGAAACTGGCGAATATTGCGGTGATGATAGAGAATACTATATGTACAATGCAGATAGCTTTCCTTTAGGCCATATTGTAGATGGTGACTGTCAAGAATTTGAATCTGCGGAATTTTGCCGGGAAGCTATTCATCCATTGGTAGACAAGGCTAATTTTTACTTCATTCAAAAATGTGATGGCCTATGGGCGGTAGCTGATTTAGATGTTAATGCAGATGTATTGACACCTGAATTAAAACAAGAATTAACTGACAATGTGCATGGTCAATTTACTGATGGTTGGGGAGAAGGTTTTGAACAAAATCCCTATCGGTATGATGGTGAGCAATACTATATCTCTGTTAACCATGATGAACTTAAACCACGAAAATTTATTGTAGAAGTTGAATAATAAAAAGCCTAGATAAACTCTAGGCTTTTCACTTTATTATCAATCAACCAATTATTTTGTGGCTCTCAAGCATCCTATTTAAGAAATATTCCATCAGCCGTAGGTCAAAATCAGTTGCATCATTTACTGTTAGGTGTGTGTTTCTTAACAAGTAAGCAAGTTTATTTTCTGTCTCGCATAAATAATCAACATAACAATCTTGTTCTCTTTGTGAAAATTCTGTCTTATCATTAGGCCAAAGATTATGATATAAAGTCATAGTGCTAATGACTTTAATGAAACTTCTTTGCACAACTTCTGAGTAACGAAGCCGACAATCAATTTCTATTTTTTTTGATGGTAAGACATAACCAATAAATTCTTTTTTGAATACAAAATATTGCCGAATACCTGTTACATTTCCCCAAACAGATGAACAATCTTCAAATGTATCATCATTATTAGCCCGAACCAAAGATTTAGAAATAGCTTCATACAAACTTTCACACCATTTAACACTCTCTGCTATATCTGTAATTGGTTTAATTGGCCTAAATTCTACTTCATTTGGTGTATTAAAGTCCCAACGGGCAACTTGTTCCAAAAACCTATTATCTACACCTGTAAACAAATTGCTGTTGTCTAGCTCATTCTCTGAGGTTAATATTGCAGTGTTTAATCCAGTATGTTTAATATTATAATTTGCCATTGTTAACAAAATCCCTTACTCTATTGATTGATTGGTCAACCAAAACAGTCAATAATTCAATTTCAAAACTTGTTAAATCTCCTACAGATAGGCCACAGTCATCATGGAATACTATTTGGAGCAACTTATGAGCAGGTAAGAAATTAGGGTTTGACATTTCGTGTGACCAAAAATTCTTAACATATGACTTTCTAGGATATTCTAACATTGATAATGTAGGCTTAACACTTCCATTTACCTGTATACCCCACCCTTTGGATGTTACTAAAGGTGTAAATCCAAAATCAATATGTTTATCAGGAAATAAACCATTGCCACTCACTACCTTATCAATATCAATAGTATCTTTTTCCTGTCCAATTCTTTTGATAGATGACTTATTGACCAAATAATTACCGCCAAAAATTTCAAGCATCTTATTCTCAACCATATCATAAAATGTAATTAAGTCAGGCAATTTAATATTATCTACATAAGGCACAAATCTTATTTTGCCATTAAATAAAAAATGGGCAAATAATGAACACTTTGCCTCACACTCAAGTAATTTTTCTGAATGTTCGGTGTCACACCTAGTAATTTCTATTCCACCATTAAAGTATTCGTAATAAATCATAATTCTCCTATTTAATCTTTATCTTGTCATCTAAGACATACCGCTCAAGAGCCATAAATACCTCATTCAGAATTTCCTCATGCAATGGTTCTTCAATGATAGTAATTACAATCTTCTTTAATTTGGGCTTATTTTCCTTTTCAGGCTTACCTTCATCAGTGGCTTCACCATCCTTCTTGAAGTCATTTTCAAAGACTTTCTTGAGGAAATCATAATCCGCTTGACTTACTGCAATGGGCAAATTATCACCATCTAACTTATCCATCAAGACCGCATTATTTAATTGGCTTAGACCCCCAGAAATCATTCCTACTAGGTTATCATCAACCACAAAGTTAAATAATTCATCACCTTGTAGATGTGCGGTAATAACTGGAATTTGCCAGTCCTTAATATTGGTTATAGGCACGTCTTTTTCATATAAAGACATCAAAGCCTTAGTTCGTCCGTTTCCAGCACCAATTACTTTATTATCAATACCAGATGTTGCACTATCATTAAGGATAATTGCACCCCAAAATCCATATCGTCTGATTGATTCTTCTATGGCCTCAAGATTGTGAATCTTAGGGTTGTTAGGGTTAATTAGCTTATATAGCTCTGTGATATGCAAATAAGAAATATCCATTAGAAGTCTTTTCCTAACTTTTGCAAATGTGGTTGAATAATACTAAGGGCGTTTGGTGCATCTTTAATATCACCCCATTTAATAGTGTATTTATTTTCTTCATAGTCAAAGATGGTATCCCAACTTTCATTGCTAAAGTCAAAGCTAAGAGATTTTTTAATGTCCTTCGCTTCCTCTCTTGTTACTTTTTCGTTTTTAATGTCATCTTCTATGCAGTTGTAAATATAGCCAATATCTTGAGGTTCATACCCCATAGACATTAAGGTATCAAGCATTATATCATCTGGCACGTTAGATGGTATATCGTAGCTTATCATTCTATCATCAAAACAAGTTTCAATCGAATTAACAAGCTCAATAAGTTCTTCTCTTGTACCATTAGTTTTGTTGGCTAATATAAAATATTCTGTATTGCTAGGTATAATAATAACCCCAAAATTAAAATCTTTGACATCACTCGAAAAATATTTTGCATCTAGCACCTCTTTATCAGCTATAGTAAAGGCCACAGTTCCCTTTGCACCTCTATTTTCTATCAAAAATGCTTCCGCAGTGCCAGCAATACATGATTCTAAGTAAGATAGTTGGCTAACTGCGTTAATCAACCTCTGGCCTAATTCACTGGGGCTATCAATATATTTCTTTGTTTTATGCTCTACAATGTTAATCCTCATATTTCACTTCCTTTGTGTTATCGAATATTGATAATAATTTGTTGCCATCTGTTTGGGTATCTACCACTACCATTGTGTAATCCTCTCCACGATACACCCATTTGTCTAAATATCTATTGGTGTAAATCTCTTCTTCATAATACTCGCCATCTTCATCTTGTAACTCTTGTTCTGAGGAAGCAAAGTGAATATTGTCGCCATCACCTTCACCAGTTAGATACCAGTAATATTGCGTGCAATCATCTAGGGGAATGACCCGCCAGTTCTCTTTATATCCAAAGTAATTGTAAATTTCTTGCTGTAACTTAAAATAATCATTTAATAGTTTCATAAATCACTAATTGCTTCTCTAATTTTTTTTGATTTTATTTGGAATTTGGACAATAAGAATATTGGGTGAATCCAAGACTTAATACCAATGTATTTAAGCCACATTTTATAGTTGCTATCTTTCTCAAAAAAAAACTCTATAGACGAATCATCTCTGTTCTGCTTGATTGATTTTTCGTATGTCGAATCAAATAAGTCTAACAAGGCTAAGTCTATAATAGCCAAAATCATTTTAATCATTCATTTCCTTCCTTAAATTCTTAAAAATATGCACAATAACATTTACAGTCCACCCATTGCCTAACATTCTATATCTCTGTGTTCTACTTACACAATCAGTATAATTATCTGGCACATTTTGTAGTCTTTCCCACTCAACAGGAATAAGGTATCTATACCTTCCATTGTCGTTAATTATAGGAATATTACCACCACCAATTGCACCTCTCAAGGTTGAACATTTATCTGTTAAACTATGAACTCTGCACGCCATAGAAAACTTTTTTCTGTCAACCCTCTCTCTCATTTTGTAAGAAATATCAAATAAATTACTTACATTTTCTTCTAATATGTCCTTAATTAACAAAGGGCTATCTATTTTACTCAAAGAATCAACTTCGATATTTGTCCAGTATAGTCTAGGTCTATTTTGGGCAGAAAATAATCTGCTATTGATAAATACAGGCTCTACACCCAAATATCCACTTATTACATCTTGATATTCCTTCTTCATTTTTACATTTTCTAACAAAAAAAATTTTGGTTTTGTCTCATCTAGCAGTCTTACATACTCAAAAAATAACCTACTTCTTTCGTCATCAAAATTTAGTCGTTTTCCAGCAAAGCTAAACCCTTGACATGGGCTTCCGCCTATCAATAAATCAATTTTTGGTAAATCACTGCCTTTAATTTGCGTAATATCACCTAATTGTATTGTTTGAGGATAATTTTTCTGAGTAACTTTAATGGCAAATTTATCAACTTCAGAAGCATAATATTTGCCGTATTTAATATCTGCTTTATTAAGTGCAATTTGCCCACAACTCATACCATCAAACAAGCTAAGAACATTCATTTATAATTCCTTCCTTAGTAAATATTGCCACTGGGCAACCATTCGTTTGCTCATAGGATTTGCCTTTGCTAGATGTGCTATACTCTGCCCGTCTACTACAAATAAGAAGTAATCTTCAGCACCATCAATGGTATAACTTGCCATTTCTACAGTGCCACTCATATTAGCCAAATATTCATTAAAAGGCACAACAATATATTGGTCTAATTGGCTCTCAAAAGGCTCTTTGTGATAAGATAGCTTGTTAAGGTTGGTATAGCCCACATAAAGACAATTATCCTTAACGCAAACAAAATATGTGTCATTCCACCCTGTAATATCATCTTTGTCACCCATTGGCAATTTTGGTGTCTCTACCATATCAAAGAACATTACATTAACACAGTAAACTGAAATATTTAGCTTGACAAATTCAGTTTCAAGAGGTTGACCATCATAGATAAACCCATTGCTCCACTCTACTGACTTATTTTTACGCTTTCTCAAGAAAAGTTGCTTAAAGTTGCTTAAAATCTTGTAATTGCCTCCTACATTGTCATTTAACGACACACAATACGTTCCGGCAACCACATATGACCCACTATCAAAGGTAAGAATCCTTACCTCAGTACCTTTGTCTTGTAGCTTAATAATTTCCTCTAAATCACTTAATAGCATAACTAACTCCTTACTTAAATTGAATTATAAAATCCATAATCCAATGAATTGTATCATTGATAGACAACATTATCAATCCCACTATCACATAACGCCAATTTATGAGGTCATTCTGCCACATATATATCAAACCATCTATGGGTAATGCGGCTAGTCTAATGATGCACAAGACAAGTGCAATATATAACAAACGTCCTAATGTACCAATGATGGGTTGATGTGTCCAAAATGACCTATGTTTGAACATATAAGCGTAGGGCGAGAAGAATCCAACATATATATATCCTACAATCCGCATTATCAATGATGAATTTTTAATCAATTGGTTTTCTGTGCGATTTAATGTAGGTTGGTCTAAGTCAGGTGTCAGAAATATTGCACTCAAACCACCAATAGCTATACATAATGCAACCTTTGGTTCATAAGGTATAGCTAACAGAGTACATAAAGTAGTTGATGCTACAGTTGCTCGATTGTGCCACAATCCTGATGACATTAGTCTAATTTAGCCTTTACTTCTAATTTTTTCTTTTTAATCTTAGGTGTCTCATTTTGTTTGCTTTCAGAAGCCACTAGAACTGTCTTAGAGGTGCTTTGATTAGGGAATTGGTAGTTTGCCATCAAACCCATTATATAACCCAACAGAAGGCAAATGACACACAATGCACCTTGTATTAAGTAATAAGCATAGGTAGACCCATTTTCTGATGTGATAAGCAACATAACTATAACCACAATCATAATTGCTATATAAGATAAGTTAGCTGTAATATCTCTCATAATAAACCCACCTTGCGTAACTCAGTTCTAATGTGTCCTAAGTAGTTGTTTGCCACATATGCCTTAGCATGATTTATGTTCATTGCTTTGCACTTCCTATTAAATTTAATAACAGATTCCCCAAATTCTACAAGGTAAAATACATTAAACACATTTTCTGATTCCTCAGATATGCTTAATGTAATCTTTCTTTCACCATATACAAGTATAGTTGTTTCATTAGGCCAGTTAATTACCATTTGTGATATTGCCTCCAAATTTTTTGATATAATGCACTACTTCACGGGAAAATGCAACGTATCTATCATCACTCTTATCACCCAATATGTGCTTTGCAAGAATTTTAGCATCAATCTTGCTTCGTGGCCTTCCCATATGTTGCTTAGGTTCGTCAACCACAATTCTATCTTGAGACACCTCTTGGATTGATAATAAAGTAGATTTGGGCAATAAACTGTACTCTTGCTCTTTAGGCATAGCAACTACAAACCTAGTTATATCATTACCTGACACATGAAAGAAGTCTCCATTGCCAGATAATTTGTGGGCATTTAATTGCCCTTGTCCACCTAATAAATTAGACATACTAGCATTAGCGACCAAACCAACATAACGATTGGTTATTAGTCCAAATACACCCGGCAAATCAGTCTCACTAGGTTTTTGTGTGCTAATAATCACATATATCCCGAACTTACGCCCTTCTTTAATCAATGCTTGGCTGATGTTCAAATTTTCAACATGATTCTTCTTGCCCATACCTAACACATTCAAATCTGATGCTTCATCTATAGCAAGTAAATATATGGGCAGTTTAAGTCTCTTGCACTCTGCTTCACCTAAGTTCTTTCTATATCTAAGTTCAGATTCAAACCGTTGGAATAATGCTTCAACCTCTGATGGCAATATAGCAGGCAAACTAAGCATATGAGCCGATTCGTTAAATTCTTTAATGCTACTATGGGTATCAACCAATCCTATTTTTAATTGCTCTGGTGTAAATTGTCGCATAAGTTGAAACAATATAACTCTGAGCGTTACAGACTTTCCACTCCCAGGCGAACCAGCAATTAAAGTAGCATTTTTGTTTGCATCATAAGTAACTGGCTTGTTTCCATTTGTAACACCTATTTGTAAGGGTAATTTAAGGTCATTTATAGAGTATGATTTCCATAGTTGCTTTGGTAGTTGAATCTCATATCTAATCCTATCTTTAACCCGACGTGCCAATACTGTGTCCACGCCTATAGACATACTCAGGTTATCTTGTATGGATAGTGCCTTGTCTAAATTTAAGCTATCATTAAGCAAAACGTCAATATCCAGAGTTCTTGGACTTTCGTTAATTCCGTCCTCTGGTATGACACCCTCTATGTCTTTCTTCTCATATAAACCAACTAACTGACTAACAGATTTCTTTTTCAGTGATTTTATGTTCATAATATTTCCACAACATATAAGCATCAGCAATATGCTCATTAACTTTTACTTTATTATCAATACCTAATGCTTTCCTATACTCTTCTTTAGCTACAGACTTATCCTTTCTACCATAATTTCTATTCATCCATGCTTTAATTGTTAGTATATTGTGACACTCAGTTTTAATCCCATAATTGTAGGATGATGATAAAGCCACAGTATATGCACACCACATAGACTTAATAGCATTAGCAGATTTGCTACCAGAAGGCTTTTCAATCAATATTAAGTTCGGCTTGTATATTTCAATTATAGAATTGTAGAATTTAGTAGATGACCTGATTTTATCTTCTATATCTAAATCAGTTGCTTTCCACCCTTGACTAACAACCAATTGCCCACTCTCGATAACAACACAACCTACATTGCTTATCCCTATGTCGAAAGCACAAATTATCACTATGACCACTCCTTTGTTAAATCCAAGTAAAACAACACTTGTGATTCCAATATTTCTGGCTCTTGAAGGAGAACATCAAAAAAGTCTATTGATTGCAATTTATTAGGTTTATGTCTTTTGAAATCATCTTCAAGATTAAAGAACCTAACAAGATTTAATCTTGCCTCTGCTACAGTGTTTGCCGTACATTGTAATTTATAATTATTCCATTTCCATACAAAAATTTTCATGTTTACCTGTTTCTTGATTTTTATGTTAAGTTATGCTAATCTTATAGTAAAGTTTGTTTTATGTCAAGTGAATTTTAAGGAGTTATGCAATGATTGAATACAAAGAATTATTAACAGATGTGTATATAAATGGTGAGGAAAGGAAAACCAGAAATGGCCTAACTAGGTCATTATTTGGCAAGCAATTAGTTGTGGATTGCACTAAGGGGTTTCCTATCCTAACAACTAAGAAAGTGTTTTTTAAGGGCATTGTGGGGGAGCTACTATGGTTTATGAGCGGGGATACCAACATTAAATATTTGGTAGACAATGGTATCAATATATGGACAAAGAACGCTTACGATTACTACTTGAAATTTGATTACTACTATCCTGATAAATTGACTTATGAGCAATTTGAATCAATCATCAAGACAACACCTATGGAAACATTGTATCAATTGTGGAATGTAGGTAGATACAAATTAGGGGATTGTGGAGACATATATGGTCATTGGTGGAAACATCAGTTACCCAAAGTGATTAAGGGGATTAAGGATAACCCATTTGATAGACGACATATGATAGTCGGCAATGTTAATGATAATCAAGCATTGCCACCTTGTCATATGTTGTTTCAGTTCTATGTTTCAAAAGATGGCTTTATTGATATTCATATCTATCAACGAAGTGCGGATATATTCTTAGGTGTGCCATTTAATATTAGCTCATATGCCCTATTACTTCATATGGTAGCTAAGGAACTAAATTATCAACCACGCAAAGTAATATTTAGCTATGGTGATGTCCATTTGTACAATGACCATATTACACAAGCCAAGCAATTATTAGATAATGAGCCTAAACCATTGCCCGAACTATGGCTTAATCCAAGTAAGAGTATGTTTGAATATGGCATTGAAGATATTAAATTAGTGGGTTACAATCACAGTGGAGTAATTAAGGGGGAGATGCTAGTATGATGCTATATCATGGGGATTGTTTAGAAGTAATGCCAACATTGCCAGATAAATCTATAGATATGATTTTGTGTGACTTGCCGTATGGGATTACAAAGAATGAATGGGACAATGTTATTCCATTTGAATCCTTATGGATTCAATACAAGAGGCTAATTAAACCAAATAGTGCAATATTGTTATTTGGCATTGAACCATTTAGCACAAAGTTAAGGACAAGCAATCAGAGTTGGTATAGACATGAGTGGTATTGGAATAAAAATAACAGTGCGGGGTTTGCAACTGTAAAACACAGGCCATTTAGCATAATAGAAAATATTATTGTGTTTGGCAATGGGCGTGTTAATTATTACCCACAAATGGAAATCAGAGGCAAAGAAAGGCTTAAAGGTGGTTATTCTAAAAGCGATAATTATGGATTAGAGCCAAAGAAATCAGAAATAAAATCTAACTTATATTACCCTAAAAATTTGATTAACATTGGTAATGCCAACAATAAGAGCAAATTACACCCTACTCAGAAGCCAGTAGAATTATTAGAGTATTTAATAAAGACATATACTTTAGAAGGAGAAGTTGTATTGGACAACTGTATGGGTAGTGGTTCAACTGGTGAGGCTTGTATAAATTTAGGTAGAGAGTTTATAGGGATTGAAACGGAAAAGAAATATTTTGACATTGCAGGCAAGAGGTTAAATTATGAGTAAATATCTTAGAGCTATACCAGATGATTTAATACAAATATTTGAACAGATAGATTCTACTCCTGATTCGTTAACTGTTGATAATGAAGTAGATTTACTTGCGTTACGGATATATGAGCTAATCAAGGAAAACGATTATCCTGTATTAAAGTTGTGGGTAGAGCTAAAGAAGAAGTTTGATGCGTACAAGAGAGCAAGAAAGAAAGGTGATGTTGCCGCAGGGTTAGAGGCATTGTCTGAGTTTGATGGGTTACTGTCTAAGGGCATTGTATCATCTTATAAATGGGATGAAATTATGAGGCTAATAGAAACTAGGCGTAAGATGATTGACACTCATACTAAGTCCAAGTTGGCTGAACAAGAAATGATGTCAATGGAAGCAGTGAGGGAGTTGATAACAATTTATGGCAAGAAAATATCTGATGTCATTCGTGACAAAGTACCAGATAAATTATTGCAAGAAAGTTTGGCGGAAGCAATCATAGAGGTAGAGATAGAATAGAAAAAGGGGCTAATCTAAGCCCCTTTCATTTCTTGAATATATTTGTTACAAGCCATAAAATATTTTGTTAAATATTCATTTTGAGATTGCTTGTCCTCTGCTTTGCAATATAAATACCATAGAACATCCATCTGAATCTCTAAAATTAAACAAACCGTGTTCATTTTAATATTCTCCATTATCATAATAAATAACACTTGCAACCAATGGTTTAACTTCAACATTATGCACGCTAGAATCAGTAGCTTTCATACCAACCAATTGTTCAGCTTGCTCTAAAGATTCTGCCAAAACAACTGCTTTCCCACCCATCCAACTTCCATCGAAAGTAAAAACATAAACTTGTAACATTGCTTAATCCCCTTTGGTTAATTTGTTATCTGTCAATAAAAATAAGTATAGCTGATGTGAGATTATATTCCTATAGGACATTGGTACTAATTGCTATTATTTGATGCTTCGTTTGTATGTCAAGAAATCAAATACAGACATATGCTTGCCCATCTTGCACAATACGGAATAAGGCAAGGAATCCATATAGTGGAAGTTCAATTTAATGATGTGGATACATTGATTCAAACAATCACCATTGTACCACTCAAGATGACTATGGAATCTTCTAAACTCTGATTGATAATGTCGTTCATCTTTGATATTACCATCTATACAGCCTAGAATTTTAAGTATCTCAGGTGAGCCTACTTGCAATTGCTCTAATCTTTGCAATGGTGCAAGTTCTTTGCTGTAACCGATTTTAATTTTGTTTAGGATAGGTGCATGAATGAAGTAAATCATTTATTTAAGGCCGTTTTTAATCCAGTTCTTAGTCCAATGCTCATTTGTTTGAACATGATTCTTTCTTACAAATTTAGCCACTGATTTATTAAAATCATCAAATTTGAATGATGAAGCCAAGCGCACCACATAACCTTCTTTGCCTGTTATGTCAAACTTAAACTTATGATACATACCTTCATACATAATTGGTGCTAAAGTAAGTCCTATATTATAGCAAAAGTTTTTTGTATCATCCCATGACAAACAAGTATCGTTGTGCCATACATTAAAAACATAAAAATATGTTTCTAATTTATCATAATTTATAGAGTGTCTAGCATACATATTTTCACCACATATTCTAAAATCGTAAGGAATTAAATGTTTGATGCTTGCATGGAAATTTTTAATCCATGCCTGACTAGGGTGATGTCTACCATCTAATGACCTTGCGTGGAAGTAATTCCTATACAATGTTGTATTTTCACCATCTAATTTTTCGGTTACTACAACTTTCCGACCAATAAATTGATTATCATTTAATAATCTTACGTCATCATTGGTTGCGCCTTCACTATAAGGCAAGTGATATGTTCTTGGGTATTTTACCATAGTATTCTACTCCAATCTGGTTTTGCCATCCCGTAATAATCATAAATATCACAATACCAGTGATTGGCCTTATATGGGGCATAATTCACTGTTTTGACTTGCTCATACCACTTTGTACCAGTATTGCTACGCCATTCATTGTAGCCAATTTTAGGGGCAATATAGGTTAATCCTGATGGCTTATCAGCATATTCTATATACAAACCATGTAAACCAACTATGGCACAAGGGTAATAATTGGTTTTGTAGCTATCTGACTTCGGACTACTCATAAATAACACACGGTATACATTATGTATGGCTTCTTTGTCGCAATGTGGATTATCAATAAGAAACTGCTGATATGAGCCAGATTGCACATACCGCCAAAACCAAATAAAGTCATCTGGTACATCGCAGATAACTTGAGATTCATTGTAGGCAAATATTTGATTTTTATGTAAACCAACATTATCTACACAATATTTGATTAACAAAATTTCATTTTGGGAGTTTATGAGATATTTATTCATAGCCAGCGTAGATGGAATCGAACCACCGCCTATAGTTTTGGAGACTATGGCACTACCACTATGCAATACACTGATAATTTATAAAATGTAAAACCATAATGCGCTCTTTTTTAAGCCGGATAACATTTGAGCTAGTTGGCATATTTGCCAACGGGAGCGACCCCAGTATACTCCCAACCTCATTATGTGTTTTGTTTTACACTGCAATTCTCTAAGTTAATTGCACCTTGACTGAAACTTATCGGTACATCAGTCTATAACGTGATACGTCTATCATGCCCATATAGGGGATTGAACCCTATTTTGTAGCTTGAAAGGCTACTGAATTAACCGAATATTCGATACGGGCTTAAAATAACAGAGGCTAGGTTTCAAAATTTATTAAATCTTGGTGGTAGAACCGCCCACTTCTCTGTTTTGAAGATAAATAAATTATAGCCTACTTGATAATCTTATGCTATAGGACATTGGTACTATTTTATAGTCAAATTATAAAATAGCTGTAAGACTAATTAGTGGAGATAGATGGTCTTGAACCTTCAACTATTCCTTGCAAAAGAATTGTTTTCGCCCGTTAAACTATATCCCCAAAAAGTGGTAGCAGTTGGATTTGAACCAACGAATCCCGAAGGAACTTGATTTACAGTCAAGCACAATTGGCCTCTCTGTCATACTACCATATTGTATTATTTAGCGGAATAAGTAGGGATTGAACCTACGCATCTTGTTACAGATGACTTCAATTTAGCAAATTGGTACATTGCCACTCTGTCATTACTCCTAAAACTATGTACTCTACCAGAATCGAACTGGTAAGTTTAGTGTTTTGCCTTTCTCTTTTTAAGGAGTTAAACTAAGAGTACATTAACCATTTTCAAATTACTTCAATAGGAATCGAACCTATATCTTGAGTGTTTATTTTCACCATTAAACTACAAAGCAATTTGTTACACTCTCTAAGTACCTATTCGTATCTTCTACAATAGAACTGGATTATCAACTTGAGTGTATTGAACTTTGCTCCACTTTAGTAGAAGGTTATGGTAGTTCAATTAGTTTCATTTTCGATACCTCAACCAATGTTCTATTTGACTGCGCTTTTTGAACTATATCCCTTCGGTGTAGTCTTTGGTATTGGTCTATCTAAGTCCACAGTGAGGTTTGAACTCACATTACATCTTTTGCAGAGATGTTTCTTACCAGTTAGAAGATTTGGACACATATCTTAAATAGTGGCTCTTGTCATCACTCTGGATTAGTAGTCCAGCAACTTGCCTCTAAGTGTTAACTTAGGTTCTCACTGTAGGTATCTAATTTCCTAGTATTTTAGATGCTTGAGTGCTATTTTCAGATATTTTTTTGTTAACAAAAGGCCGTCTTTACGGAAGTCGAATCCGCATCTTCTACATTGACAGTGTAGTGCTTTGACCAATTAAGCTAAAAGACGTTAGGTAACGCTAAAAGACGTTATATTGATAATAAAGTATCTTTGATTTTTAACCGCCGCCTCGGATTTTACCTGTGTACACTGTAGGTATCAAAGAAGGATAATCTTGCCAACGAACCTTGTTACTTTATTAAGTATTCCATAAGAGGCTTGAACTCTTGCTTCTGCCTTGAGAGGGCAGTGTTACTACCAACTAAACTAATGGAACATAGTAGGTTACTAAACTCACTTTGGTCAACCTTCAACCGCCGCAAGAACATCACCTTATGTTTTGCTATATAGTATATTGTTATCATCTAAAATGCTCATAACTTGATGATAATGGTAGAGTAAATGAGAGCATACCTTCTACCGTTTGTTGATTGTTTCAGCATCAACTACCTAGATACCACGTTTTTGGGTAATTACTCCACTCTTTGTATCCGAGTGCTACCTATAGGACTTGAACCTATGGCCTATTGTTCTTCAGACAATCGCTCTACCAACTGAGCTAAGGTAGCAAATTAGTGATAACTTTTTTGGCTTCACATCCAGTATGTATCTAAACTTGTTAGTACATCAGTTTTAGGTGTTATCTAACCCCTTATAAATAATACCTCACTTGCAAACATTAGCCTATAAGATGTTGGTACTATAATATGTAGCTTATCTGCTACTTTTAGCTGACACCACAAGAATCGAACTTGTATTTATTGCAATTGGAGCGACCAACCAACTTTTTCCATTAAAGGTGTCAAAATTTTAATATTGTTAAAAATAGCTGGCACAGTGGGAATCGAACCTACATAACCCTAATTAACAGTTAGGTGCTTTGCCGTTAAGCTATGTGCCAAAATTGTTGTGGATATATAAATGCTACACTCAAGTAACATAACTTATTCCACTTTAGCCATCAACCAGCTTCTTAGCTTTCGCTCCACCGATTTAACTTTTGTCTGATTAGTTCTTCTATATATCATCATTATTGATAATGAAGTACATAGCAAGCCAATTCTAGGGCAATTACAAGAATTATTTGACTAATCACTAGCCAAGTTAACAAATAACTTTCGTTATTTTAATTTCAACTACTATAACCTTCGCTCTTAGGCATAGGCAAAACTTCGTAGTTCCAAAGTTGTCTTATATGTTACCTTGCCGTGCAACCTACTTTCATAGGATAACCATACTACTTGGCAAGCTGGTTTTTTGTTTGATAGGCATATAACCATCACGGTAGAGTAAATGTAACTTATCCTAAATTAGCCGCTAAACTGTTACTTAATTCGCAGGAGCATTGTCATATCACTTTGCGATATGCAATTTTGTTGTCATAATCACCTATACTAAAACATTTTGTCTTTTTTGTCTTAGTCTCTATAAAGGTGATTATCTAGCCAAGTTTGCTGATTATCTTAAACCTAAGCGACACTTCTGCTTTTGGATTCAAACTAATAACCAATCCTTAACCTTTGCTATAATAACTATCAAACATGGTTTTAAGGAAGTTTTTTAACTAACAATAAATTACTTTATGCGTGGCATTGTAACCATTCAGAATTTTCACAATACCACTCTAAATAATCGTAAGTAATATCCATGTTGTCAGCAAAAATTTCATATTGTAAGACTTCACGTTTACTCAAAATTTCATAAATTTGACTAAATTTGTTATTCCCTTTGATAGCAATAACCTCTGGTGCTTTATCTTCAAAATAAATAGTTAAACTGATTTCTGCTAACATTGCGGTTTCCTTTTTGTTTGTTTGGTTAATATAAATAATTATATCTGATACCAATTTTTAATGCTATAGGAAGATGGTACTATAGTAGTTTTGATTTATGTTTAACCATATATCTAGCTAATGGTATCTTACTACTAACCTTACTGTATTCGACACTGCGTTAATTAGACGCTTTGGTGTTAGTTCTTGGCTTACAGATTCTAACCTTACCCTTACAATCTACAAAGAACTTTGTAAACTGTAGTTGTCTGTTAGGCAAAAGATTAAAACTTGTTAAACACAGATTAAAGTGAGCGCACTCGCATAGTTGAAATATATATGTCTAGCCTTAATTTTTCCAATCTAACCTTCTTCCTAGTATAAAGATTAAATTGTATTGTTTAACAAGTTGTAAGTTTTTCACGCCAAAACTTACAAACGATTACCCTGCATTATACTCTAAGGCAACTATTAGAGTTTAACCAAACTTTCAACTCTGTCTACTTGTTTGATTTTTTATAGTTTTTCTAAGTGAAATCACATCACTAAGTTGGATAACTATAAACCTTAACTGGTCATTAGTACAAATTTCTTTGTAGTTAGGTCTTAACGCTACCAGTCCACCTAATCCTATCATTCTTGACTACAAACTTCTTTATAGTCAAAATAAAATGATTAAATGTTGTATGGTTTTAAGTAACTCTCGGCTACAAGTTAACCATAAACTTACCTTTTTTAATCTTTGGGTGAGGGTGTTCTTTTCTTCAATGTTGGGTCATTGTCTCGTTAAAGCATTTACACCTAATCTTTAACAGTCCCTTCATAATCTACTATTTTTAGTAAACTATGGCTGTCTGTTAAAATTCGTTAAGTTTTCTGCGTTGCTTACTTGCTTAACTTATAAAGAAGTATAACATGGGTTAAGGAATAGTCCTATAGGAAAGAAGTCCTATATATAGTACCAATTATGTAAAAAAGTCCTCTGAGATAGAATCGAACTATCAACTTTCCCCTTATCAGAGGGATGTTCTACCACTGAACTACCAGAGGTTAAGCGGAGCATAATGGAATTGAACCATCCACTTTTTTAGAGTGGGCAACGTTTTCAAGACGTTTTAGCCACCATGACTGCTATACTCCAAATTAGCACCCCAAACAAGATTTGAACTTGTGACTTCTGCTTCAAAGGCAGATGTGTTGCCACTACACCATTGGGGATTAGGTTATTCGTTTGTTAAAGATTTGTTGTAAAGTAGTAACGATTAAGCTACTACTTTATTCATTGCATAACGATTACGGATTTTGCTTCCAAAAACACGCCCTGGGGCTTCAGCAAACCGTAGTACATCAGCCATATAGCGGCTTACATTGGCATATTCATAAACAACAGTTGGGGAAGTAACAAAAGTAACTTTCAAAGTACGGCTTTTACGATTGTATTCCATGCTCTCGATTGCGGTAGAAGTCAATTTGGTGTGTAACATTGTTTAATCTCCTGTTCGTTTGTTTGTTTTCTTAACTTACAAGAAGTATAACACACCTTTTAATTAGCTCCTATAGGAAATGGGTACTATTTTTAGCCATAGGACTAAAAATAGCCATAGGACTATTTCAGGTACTAATTTAGTTGTTAAAAGTATGGCGCACAAGATTTGAACTTGTACTGTATGGTGTCTAAAGCCATTCTCTCTGCCAATTGGAGTACCGCCACAAAAATATATACCACAGAGAAGATTTGAACTTCCACTACATAGTTTTTGAAACTATTGCCTCTGCCATTGGGCTACTGTGGCTTAACTTTATCTGTAAAAAAATTTACAGCATTTTTGTTTTTGCTAATCAAAAAATCAACTAAAATAAACAAGCCTTCTTCTGAAAAGATTTCAATATGATAATCAGCTTCAAATATTTTGAAATACTTGCCGATTGTAAAAATAGTTAAAAATTCATAAGTGTAATATTCAAACTTGCCAACAATTCTAGTCTTTTCATTAGAAATTTCTAATTCAAAAATATTCCCAAAATTTTCGTTTAACTTGTCTAGTAAATTTTTTTGCCATTTCTTCATAATATAACCATTGTATTTGTTGATAATAAAGTACATACCAACTTGTTAGATATACCCATAGACAGATTTGAACTGTCACCCTACTAATTTCGGACTAGATTTTAAGTCTAGCGTGTCTACCAGTTTCACCATATGGGCGTGTAGGCTGTTTGAATGAGAATAGCCCAAACTCAACTATGTTTAGTTTTAATCACGAAACAGCATAGTTCTAAAAGATGGTTTAACCAGAGGGAAAGTTAGGAATTGAACCTAAATACCGTGAGCCACCATCACAGACTTTACCGTTAAGATACTATCCCAAATTAAAATAGGCCACGTTCTGTTATATTTGAACTATTGCATGGTTTACCACGCTTGTTTGACCTTTCTAATATAATAAGCACCCAACTGGACTTGAACCAGTGACTAATCGTTACAAAGGATTTGTTTTACCTCTAAACTATGAGTGCGAAATGCCCATTGCTTTACCAATTTTAAGCGACAAAATTGTACGATTATGAAACAATTAAGGCGTGAATTGAACACGCATCTCTGGGTCTGTATTCACCATAGGACTTGAACCTATAACTTTCTGGGTGTAAGCCAGACCATCTAACCAGTTGATGTAGGTGAATGTAATTAAGTTGCGGGAAAGAGAATCGAACTCTTAGCTTAGGCTTATGAGGCCAACGTGTTGCCGTTACACCATCCCGCAATATTCTAATAATAAATTTCAATACCTAGTGCATTTCGTGCAACAAAAAAAACAACACTCATTGCAACATCTGTATATAGGTCGAACTGGTCTTCAATTCTGGAAACAACCTTGTTCAAATCATTTCCTTCCTCTTCAATAACTTCTAAAATCCGCAAATCCATTTCATCTAATTCCATTTCAAATTTCCTTGTTTATTTGTTATATAAAGAATTATAGCTGTAAATTGATTTTAAGTCCATAGGACACTGGTACTAATTTGTGCTGTCCTTACAAGTTAGCTATTCTTGTCTTTCTAATAACTTTTACCTTCTATACCACATTTTTCAATGGTAACAGGAATCGAACCTGTCATTATCAGTGTTTTCAACCTTTGTAAACTAAAGGACATAGATATAATATTATATGATTATCAATGATTAGTCTATAGGATAAAGGTACTAATTTTTAATAATCATCTAGTAA
>JACCDR010831046.1_pt1 | contig 144574 bp, 116 predicted proteins | sample 7446431 | NCBI WGS metagenome assembly JACCDR01 (sample SAMN15323443, study PRJNA562643) | freshwater metagenome | isolation source: river surface water | place: USA:Blue River Watershed | collected 2017-08-17
GGAAAGTATTTCTATGGCAGATATAGCCCAATGGAACAAGGAGCATTTATCTGAAAATCAAGTAGTTAGAAGAACAAAAGTACTCGAATTATAACAGAAGATTACTAGACTTTGGACAGCCTACCCAGAAGGGTATCTTTTTTTAGATCAGAAAAGAAAATTGGGCATACTCAAAAGAATTAAAAAACAAATCGATAAATTTGGGTTGACACAGAACTAGGTTTTGCAACCAACTGAAAATCAAAAGTCTAAGAATTACGTTAGTCAGAATGCCAAAAACAACAATATTAAAATTGACCGACAGAAAACGAGACAAATTCAAATTTAAAGGAAGGCAATAACAAAATGATTACTATCGAAACAAATCAACATCAACTTGCGATAAGAAAAACATTAGCATTTCTAATATTTTCATTAGGAATGAGTTTTTTTGGTTATCTGTATGAACAAATTGATTTTATTCCAAACTACTTTTATGGAAGTAGACAAGACGAAGCCTCATTGCATTGGAGCAAATTTCATCAGTTGACAAATCCAGCATTTTATCATATTTTACCTGCCATTCTCGCTATTCTTTGCATAATAAATTTATGGATCCGAAAAGATTTTCTAAACAAATTTCAACGCAAATCATTAATTCTAATTTCAATTTTAACCGTTATAACGAATTTATTGACATCTCTTGCAGTCACACAAATTAATGATCAATTATTTTTTGGACAAAATATTGACAATAAAACAAACCTTAAAGTATTAGCTTTACTATGGAGCGGAATTAATGCATCACGGTTAATCCTTATATTCATTTCAGGACGAGAAATTTTTGTTAATTACCGACAAGCATTTACTAAAACAAATTAATAACTGAAGTTACGCTGGGCAGCAAAGATGCCAAATAAAATAGGGTTTATATGAGTTGGTCTTTGAGTAGAGTCAACTCCTGAAAAGCAGCCTTTATCGTTTTCAGATACAAGCAAGCTTTTACCAAATTATCTTTTCCTTGCTCTGGTTGAGCGTAACTTCAGTTAATAACAAGTGTGTCAAAAAGCAAACATTCAAAAAAAAGTGAGTGTGCATACACTTCGTCATTCATTCGCTACTCATTTATTAGAAAATGGAACGTATTTACGATACATACAAGCCCTATTAGGTCATGAAAGCAGCAAAACTACTGAAATGTATACCCATGTCACCACTAAAGGCTTTGACCAGATAAAAAGTCCGCTGGATCAGCTGGATATTTAAACAAAAATCCTTTTTTTAAGACCAGAAAAACAGCATACTCGCAGTTTAAACAAAGTAACCTTGATTGGAAACCTGGGCAAAGACCCAGAAGGACAAATCATGGAAGGAGGCATTGTCGTAACCAAATTCTCGCTGGCTACTACCAAATCGTAAATCAACGTGAGTTCGACGCTTAAACAATTGATTGTCAAATGGTTGAATGGTGTAAGTATAGCCATTTTCATAAAAAGAAATTTAGCTACTTGGCAAATTGTACGATTTAAACAAATAAGTGTATAGACTATGCTTAAACTAGATTAAAATAGTATTTTACACATAGTCTATCGTCGAACTCACGTTAAACCAACGATACAGACCAGACGCTGACCCAAACCGAATGGCATAGTGTGGTAGCCTGGCGGTCACTAGCAGAGGTAGCAGCCAAGTACTTACAGTATGATTTACCTGGAAGGAAAGCTCAAAACCCGAACCTATGAAGATAAAATGGGTACCAAACGGTATGTAACTGAGATCATTGCTGATAGTTTTATCATGCTGGATAAGCCTACAAAGGCGGCAGATATATCAGAAATAAACGCAGGTTTTAATCCATAAACGCAAAGGTTGCGTTTATACAAATGTTATAGGGCATTTTAAGGACGACAACCCAAAACTATAAACTGTAATTCAACAGAAGCCTATCTGAAACTAATTCTGACTCTAATGTCTGTCCTTCCAACTGGAATCTTCTTAACATTGAGCGACCTAGCGATATAAACATTTCTTCTTTAAATAAATCATCAGGTATGGGAAGATCACAAAGATAATTTCCTGACTTTTTGCTCCCATCAATGCTTAGTGCGACACAAACACCTTTTGATTTGGCTTTTTCGATTTCAACAAATAACTCTTCAAGTTTAAAATCTTGTGCACCATAAAGTATACTTTGACTATGCGAATATGGCGGATCACAATAAATCATATCACCTTTTTTTGCCATACTAAAGACTTCTTTATAATCAGCATGAATAAAGTTGACATTCTTCATTCTACTCTTCCACTCAAAAACACGCTTGTCAAAAGTCGATACAGGAATTGGTGTATGCACTCCACATGGTGTGCTCATATATCCATCAGATTTTCTAAACCTAACAATTCCTCCATAACAGGTACGAGTTAGATAAAGAAAATCAGCACCATTATGATTGCTGTTAAATGAAGCCTTTACGTCTTCATATACTATTACTGGATTTTCATTCTCTAATCTATTTCTTCGTAAAGCATACCACTCAATAAGTTCATATGGATTTTCTTTCAGTTTTTGCCAAATCTCAATAAGTGGTTTGAAAACATCAGAACCAATTCCCTGTTGTGGTGCTACAGTTGCCATTACAGCCCCACTCCCAAGAAATGGCTCATAAAATGTTTTGAAATTAGCAGGGAAACACTTTGATATTTCACCAGCAAATTTTTGTTTGTTTCCAACCCACTTTAATAACTGTGACTTTGGCGGTGTGTAAGTGGCGAACTTTGAATCAATATTGAGTTGCATACGAGAATTTTCGACAAACATAATGATTATTGTGCTAATATCCTATTTTGGGTTATCCTATTTTAGGATATATTTTAGAGCCGTGAAAAAGAGCATCCACTCCACAGAGTATAAAATTTTACTTGAAACCCTTTACAGTTTAAGGGTCGGTAATAATTTGCTCCAATCACAATTAGCTGAAAAACTCAGTGTTCCCCAATCATTCATTAGCAAAATTGAAAGTGGCGAAAGACGAATCGATCTTATAGAGCTAAAAATGATTGTTGAATGCTTAGGTGTTTCATTGGCAGACTTTATTAATGAATTTGAAAAAAAATTGAATGCAACCAAGTGAACGCTTTAAACACCTAGACTTAGAGTTTTGGGCAAATATTAAGTTGTTGAACCAAAGATTGGGCTACACCGAGAGAAAATCAAAAGACAATCCAAGTCCTGGTTTCATGATTCCAACCAAAGAACAAATTATCGAAACATTTACTTCAGAAAGACTTAATGTTTCCAGATTAGTTCAAAATGATACCCTAACCGAGTTCGGTGAGTTGATTCTTGATTATATGCGTTTTCGTGGCGATCTACTCATCAACCACGTTGAACCAAACTTGATGAATAAGGATCAAGCAAGAGAACTTTTTAATCGCAAAAGGGCTGAGTTAAATCCGACTTGTCCTTTGCCCATGAACAAACAAACTGGTGAAAAAAAGGATCATGCATTTCTTACTGGTTTAGTGAATATGCTAATTGAAGCAAATAAAGGAACCTTCAACTGCGATTATGACCCAAGAGAACTTACTGCAATAACTGTTGATGACTTCCCCGTGAGAACTCTTTCAAGACGAGTTGACGGTGCATTTCCTAGTATTAAAGACCCAAGAGCTATTTGGGAGATAAAAGAATATTACTACACTACAACTTTTGGAAGCAGAGTTGCCGATGGAGTTTACGAAACACAACTTGATGGATGGGAACTTTGGGAAGCAAAAACAAATCTTAGACGTGAGATCAAACACTATTTAGTTGTTGACGACTATTACACATGGTGGACTTGTGGACGTTCATATTTATGTAGACTAATAGACTCAATGCACATGGGTTTAGTAACAGAAGTAATCTTTGGACGAGAAGTACTTGATCGCATTCCTGCACTCGTTAATGAATGGACACAATACGATGAATAAGTTGATGAATTACCCATAACAGCTGAACCTGAATAAAAACGCCCTATAACAGGCGTTCAAACCCATTAAATTAAGGATTTTTCTTGGCACGGGGTTTGTTTTACCGTCCCGGTTTTAGAAATTCGTACATTTTTCTCAAAAATAGGCTGAAAGGGGATATAGCTCTCCCCGATGCTTTTTTCATCATCAAAATTCACATTTTACATCATTTCAAATAAATGAAATAGTACAATTATTAGGTGACTATTCTACGCATCTTTGCAGGCATTAGAAACCTCTTTTATAGTTCATTTCAGTATGATGTCGGTCATTTTGGCGTATCATTTTCCTCTTGCGTTCTCGGCGGGTTTCTTTGACCATCTCTAAACTTTGCAGGTAGTAGATTTCCATTTCAGTTAAGAGTTTATCTAATTGATTTTCATGGCATTGAAGCAAATCAGGTAGGTACATTTGTAAGGTATTCGTGCCTATATTTCGGTTGAATTGGTAGCCTTTATTTTCCTGTTTTTTGTTTTTTTTTCGCTTTTGGCTGATAGCTTCCGCCTTCTTTATACTGTCTAACTTGCTAATAGTCTGCAAGTTATAAAACACCAGATTACACCCAACATCCTGCTTGACAGCTATTTCAGAATAACCCGAAAATATACTGAGAGTGATGTAAGTTACTGATAATCAAATCATTAATTCCTTTTTAAGGGATGACTAAGTAATGAGCCGCCAAAGGTACGGTTTGCGGCAAGTATAGCCACGTTTTTCCATAAAAAAAAGACTGATGCAGATCAGTCTTTTGTAAGAAATGAGTCAAAGGAATCGTTTAAATCTCCAATTTCCGCTTCACTTTCAGCATATCTTTACTGACAGAAATGACTTCTAGGAAATATACCTCATTTTCGGCTCCCTGAACGGTTACTTTCATGGTGTGGCTAAACTTAGTTTTGACCCAGGTTCCCATGATAATCTTTTGTCCATCAGAAGGGCCAATGTCAAACCGCACCAGTGAGCCTGACTTTTGGAAGCTAATGGCTTCACGGCCACGGGCAGGAGGAAAACTGTAGCTTTCTGGACGATACACTTTTACGCCGGGCTGTCCCTTTTCATCTTCATATGAACGTACCCATTTCTGATACAAGGCCGGGCTAGAAACAGAAGCTCCACCAGATGAGACCTTAGCAGGGGATTTTTTGGAGGCCGTGGATTTCTTTTGAGTTTGGGCCACAGCTCCGGTAGTTAGCAACAAAGCTACTATCCATATACATATTTGCTTCATAATAAATAAAAGGGTTTATGGGTAAATATTTTCCGTTATAAAAACTATGTTAAGGATCACTACACCCTGTGCAGATGGATTACGTCCTTTCAGGTTCACAGGGCTATACCCTGTGCTATCGTATTACGCCCTTTCAGGTTCACAGGGCTACACCCTGTGCTGATGGATTGCGCCCTTTCAGGGCTTTAAAGTTTGTATAAGTACTAATCTATACAAAATTTTTAAGAAAGTTTTTCAAAACTTCTTCTCAGATGCCCTATGTACTGATTGTTGGTTCATCTTAGTTTTTCTTTTCTTCTTATTTTATTCTTCTCTAACAAGCCCTAACTTGCCGACCACAACCGACACATGTACATGGAAAATGCAACCCTCATTCGCCAGTTTGAGCTAACAGCCCGACTGCTGGAATTACACGACGAAAATCCATTCCGAATCAAGACCTACACCAATGCAGTCTTTTCGCTAGAAAAAGTGACTGAGCCACTGGAAAGTCTTTCGCTCAATCAGCTAACCCAACTCGAAGGCATTGGTAAAAGTTTGGCTGAAAAAATCATTGCTCTCAATACGAGTGGCACCTTTCCAGAGTTACAAGATCTGCTTATGCGTACGCCAGAAGGTGTACTACAAATGCTGGAAATTAAAGGAATTGGTCCGAAAAAGATAAAAATTCTCTGGAAAGATGCGGGCATTGAAACACTCGAAGCCTTGCTTGAGGCCTGTAACGAAAATAAAGTTTCAGCACTGAAAGGCTTTGGCGAAAAAACCCAGGAAACCATTCGGCAAGCCCTACTGTTCCGGCAAGAAAGCCAGGGAAAAATGCATTTTTCGGTAGCAGAATCGGTGGTCCAAACACTGATCCGTACACTCACAACCGCAGGTATACAAGCCGATGCTACCGGACAAATAGCCCGCAAACTACCTGTCATTGACCACATTCAGTTGGTAGCAGCCACCTCTGAGCCTTCAGCTACCCAGCAACTGCTTGACACCCTGCCTGAGCTGAAACGAAACCCGCAGACATCAGGGGTATTTGCCTGGCGTGGTATGCTGGCTGCTGAGCCTATGCCTGTGGAAATTCTGCTTACAACACCCGATGCTTTTGCCCGACAGGTGTTTGTATATTCGTCGTCAGAGGCCCATTTATCCCGAAAATCTGACACAGGACAGACTTTACTCAAACTTGCACAAGTGGCACCCAATGCAGAAGCCGTGTATGCACAAGCCCAGTTGCCCTATATCGTGCCTGAAATGCGGGAAGGCAGCTTTGAATTTGACTGGAGTCAGACCCATACTTCTGATGAGTTGATCACCCTGGCCGATCTGAAAGGCATTCTGCACAACCATACTACCTATAGTGACGGCAACCATAGCTTGGAAGAAATGGCCACCTATTGTCAGTCGCTGGGCTATGGGTATGTAGGCATTACGGATCATTCCAAATCAGCTTTTTATGCCAATGGATTGCCCGAAGAACGTGTCCAGCAGCAACAGACTGAAATAGATGCACTCAACCAAAAACTGGCTCCATTCCGGATTTTTAAAGGCATTGAATCGGATATTCTGACTGATGGTTCGCTGGACTATGAGGCGGATGTACTCGTAAGTTTTGATTTTGTGATTGCCTCTGTTCATTCGAATCTGGGCATGGACGAAGACAAAGCCACCCAACGCCTGATCCGAGCCATTGAAAACCCCTACACCACTATGCTCGGTCATCCCACAGGACGGCTGCTACTCCGTCGCGAAGGCTATCCTATTGACCACCGCAAAGTCATTGATGCCTGTGCTGCTAACGGAGTAATCATTGAAATAAACGCCAACCCCTGGCGACTGGACATAGACTGGCAGTGGGTTCCGTATTGTTTGGAAAAAGGTGTCTGGATCAGTATTAACCCCGATGCCCACGAAAAAGCAGGCTATCACGACATGGTATATGGCGTACATGTAGCCCGTAAAGGCGGATTAACCAAGCAAATGACGTTTAATGCCTTATCTACACAAGAAGTAGCTGCACATTTTCAAAAACGAAAGCCTATTTAAATTTCGTATGTCACCATTCTGTGTACAGTCTCAGAATGGTGACCAGTCTGTTGTTTTTAGAAAATTAAAATGAGGTCTAAACAAACGGCTTACTCAACCAACCAGACGTTTTGTTTGCGGATATAGGCCGGTTTGCCTGCCCATCGGGTATGGAGCCAAATGTCTTGCTCGCCTTGTATGGACAGCCGATTGCCTTTGCGGATAATCTGGACGAGTTTTGCTCCCGCAGACGGAGCATCCATCAGATAGGCGTATTCTTCACGTACAATGGCTTTGTGGTTGTTAAATGGCAAGTTGTAAACCACAAGCATGGAAGCCAAAAAAACAATTAGGGCCATCCCATGCCTACCTGCCACAAATTTCTGGCGTATTTTTTTACGGATCATACCTATTAACATCCAAGTACTGAGGGCTATAAGGCCCATCACTAACAACAGATAATACCGCCTATAGAAGATCAGAAAAAAATCCCAGTCGCCATAATCATAGCCAGTGAGGCTATAGCGACTCGCAAGCTCGTTCATTTTCAAAGCCACCTGCTGGCGTGGTTTCCGCTGGTGGTACAGATTCAGGTAGTACAAGGTTTTGGTATAGTCGCCCAGACTTTCGGTGATGAAAGCCATTTTCAGCAACATAGCTGGCGAAGTTTGGCTATAGTGTTGGATTTCCTTTTCGTATACCGAAAGAGCCTGCATGTATTTTTTCTGTACAAACAACGAGTCGCCCATACGTACTGACGCACCAGGACTTAATTGAGCCATACTTATCTCACTCAAAATCAAACCTATACAGTAAAAAAATATTTTTTTTAGCAAAGACACTTGCGTAGTATTAAATGTATACGTACTTTTGCACCGCAATTTAGGAAAAGGAAATACAAAAACAAAGACGACTCTGTAGCTCAGCTGGTAGAGCACAACACTTTTAATGTTGGGGTCCTGGGTTCGAACCCCAGCGGAGTCACACAGTACAGACAAAAGCCTTTAAATGCGAGCATTTGAAGGCTTTTGTCGTATATACGAGTATTTCTCTCAGTAATATGGATGAGTCCATGTAGGGGCGACTCACATTCGCCCACACCGTTCCTGACAAACACTGTTATTGTCTAAGAAGCTGTTTACATTCATTAGTATGAGCTACAAACAGTCTTTTGGCTCTGTTGTTTCCAACTAAGAGAAGGAATATCTTTGCCTATCATATAGGGCATGTTCATAAAAAATTGATTAGTTCAAAGCAGAGGATAAATTTAAAACCAGTCCGTCATTGCAAGCGGAGCGAAGCAATCCCCTAGGCACAGGCTCTGCAAGAAGGTTAAGAACCACTGAATCCGAGCCTGTGGTCTCAGGAGATTGCTTCGCAAGCTCGCAATGACGTGAATAAATACTCTATATTTTTTATGAGCAAGCCCTGGCCTATCATACTAAGTAATTTAAACAACTTTGTAGCATATTCCATGCAAGACGTCCAATTCTTCACTACTACTGCCGAACTCCGAACCTGGTTTGAAGCCCATCATACTACTGCCAAAGAACTATTTGTTGGCTACTACAAGAAAGGTACTGGCAAACAAAGTATTAGCTGGTCAGAGTCTGTAGATGAAGCCTTGTGCTTTGGCTGGATTGACAGTGTGCAACGTGGCATTGATGAAGAAAGCTACTGCCTCCGCTTTACGCCCCGCAAGCCTAAAAGCATCTGGAGTGCCGTCAATATCAAAAAAGTAGCTGAACTCACTGCCCAAGGCCGTATGCAACCCGCCGGACTTGCCGCCTTTGCCAAACGAACCGAAGACAAATCAGGTGTGTATGCCTTTGAACAAGGCGACATTGCCCTCTCCGACGAATACCAGCAAACCCTGGAAAAGCACCCACAGGCTTGGGCATTTTTTCAAAAACAACCTGCGTCTTACCGCAAAAATGTCCATTGGTGGATTATGAGTGCCAAGCAGGAAGTTACCCGCCTCAAACGCCTCCAGCAACTCATTGACAACTCTACTGCTGGACTGAAAGTACCTCCGTTTCGTCGCTGAACATAGTCTTGAAAAGCAGATAAAGCATTCCTTCATTTTTACCAGACGCATTTTTTGTGTAAACTTGTAGTCTACCAATCATACCCATACCTTTTCGACCCTATTGCAGGGTTTCTTAATCTTGTAACCTAGTATTTTTCTACTTTCAATGAAATCACTTCTCTTCCTACTTAACCTTCTGTTTCCCATACTTGTCTCTAGCCAACCGTCTGTGTATTACCGAGTTTCGTTCCCCAATGCCGTGCACCACGAAGCAGAAATTACGGCCAACTTTACCGGACTTTCCAGCCAACCGTTAACGGTGCGAATGAGTCGGTCGTCGCCAGGACGATATGCCACGCATGAGTTTGGGAAAAATATCTACAACCTGAAAGCTACGGATGCCGCAGGAAATAGTATTCCGATGAAACGCATTGCACCGGATGTCTGGGAAATACCCACGCATGGCTCTACCGTGAACGTCCTCTATACCCTCTTCGGCAATCGTACAGATGGCACCTATACGGCTATTGACGAAATTCATGCCCACCTGAACATGCCTGCCACCTTTCTATGGGCCCAAGGGTTGGAAAAAGCACCTATGACGGTTTTCTTTGCCGTTCCAGAAGGCTCTCACTGGAAGGTAGCCACACAACTCAAGCCAGAAAAAGAAGCCTATACGTTCTCTGCCCCTGACTTGCAATACTTTATGGATTCGCCAACGGAAGTCAGCAACTTTTCCCTGCGTGAATGGTCTGTGATCAATACAGACAAAAAGCCTCTGACCATCCGCCTGGCCGTACACCACGATGGCACCGATGCCGACATGAACGAATATACCGAGATGGTGAAAAAAATAGTACAAGAAGCCCGTGGCATCTATGGCGAATGGCCTTCGTATGACTATGGCACCTACACCTTTATTCATGACATCATTCCTGGCAACAGCGGCGATGGCATGGAACACCGCAACTCAACGTTTATCACCGACAATGCCTCCATTACTGGAAATAAGTTGGATCTGCTAGGAACAGTATCGCATGAGTTTTTTCATGGCTGGAACGTTGAACGTATTCGTCCCAAAACCCTGGAACCGTTTAATTTTGAGCATTCCAACATGAGTGGTGAACTTTGGTTTGCGGAAGGCTTTACTAGTTATTATGGTGAACTGGTACTGCGACGGGCCGGATTTTATACCGATTCCGACTATGCTTCCAGCCTGAATGGGATTCTCAACAATGTCCTCAATGCTCCCGGCACCTACCGATTTTCACCCTACCAGATGAGTCAGCAAGCTCCGTTTGTTGATGCCTCAACGTACATTGACCCAGTCAATTTTACCAATACCTACACTTCCTATTATCCCTATGGAGCAGTGGTAGGCCTGGCCTTGGACTTGACACTACGAAGCCGCTTCAAAAACCTGACACTGGACGACTACATGCGGGCCGTCTGGCTGGCACAAGGCAAACCTGAAAAACCTTATGAAATGGCAGATCTGCAACAAATTCTGGGACAGGTAACCAAAGATACAGCTTTTGCTAATACATTTTTTCGGGATCATATTCTGGGCCACAAACTAGCCGACTACACTACCTTGTTAAGCCATGCTGGGCTGCTGCTCCGCAAAGCCAGGCCTGGCGAAGCCTGGATGGGCAATTCTCTGGTTTTTTCTGAAGGGCAGTTACGGGTGAATGCTCTTACACAAATCGGCACGCCACTGTACGAAGCCGGGCTGGACATAGGAGATCAACTCCTTTCCATAGACCAGACACTACTATCCGATTCCCAGACACTGGAAAAGATACTCCGTACACACAAACCCGGCGACACGGTTTCTATCCAATATATACACAAAGGCACCACCAAAACCACCCAACTGACCCTCGGCGAAAATCCACGCTGGGAAATTGTTGTCTACGAAAAAGCGGGTATAAACCTGACCAAAGCCCAAAAAACGTTCCGGGAAAACTGGCTCAAAAGTAGCAAATGAGTAAATAAAAAACACACCCTCTTTAATCACTCATTTGCTAACTCTTACGAGAGTTGGTATGTCAATACAAAACCATTGAACCATTCTATCATTAACGTGAGTTCTGGATGAGTCTGGTGCGAGATTGGCTTCGCCGAACTACGTTTCTTATCTCGCACCAGAGATCTGACTTAAAAAATTAAAATAACTTATTGGTTATCAAAGAATTTAATCCAGAATTTACGTTATCATTAAAAAAATCTACTTTTTTTCTTTTGCATAAAATTCCAGAAAACACTACCTTTCTGACCTATAATCTACAACTATGTACATCGTTTTAAACCTACTCACACCACTGGTGTGGGCATTTTTTGTATATCAGCCCAATCTCTACTCAACGGCAGCCATTCCGTCAGATGACACCTATCTGGTACACATCTCCGATCCAAATACTTTACATTTCTATTGGAAAGATGATACAGGGAAGATTTTCAGTACATTTCAGCGTCTCAACCAGCATTTGACCCATCAACAGAAGCAATTGGTTTTTGCCATGAATGGTGGCATGTTTACCAGTCAATATGCTCCTCAGGGACTATATATCGAACAAGGAAATACATGGCATACATTGGATACAGCTAGCCGAGGATATGGCAATTTTTATATGCAGCCCAATGGCGTATTTTATCTGACTACTACCCATGAAGCTGGGATTTGTACCACCCAATCTTTTGCAGACCACAAACAGGTATCCTTTGCCACACAGTCTGGCCCTATGCTCTTGACTGATGGTCGAAAGAATCCAGCATTTATGCCAAACTCTTCTAACCTGAATATCCGAAATGGAGTAGGTATTCTACCTAATGGAAAAGTACTATTTGTGTTATCCAAGAAGAAAATCAATTTTTATGACTTTGCCTCATTTTTTCAGAAAGCCGGATGCAAAAATGCCTTGTATCTTGATGGTGTGGTGTCTAGGGCCTATGATCCAGCACAGAAATGGATACAAACAGATGGCAGTTTTGGCGTACTTATTGCGGAAATAGATTAGAAGCTATTTATGTTCATTTGATGGAAGATGTTTGGAGCAAATCTACGAAGCCCTGAAGGGGCGTAATCCATCAGCATAGGGTGCAGCCCTGTGAAAAGGGTGCAGCCCTGTGAACCTGTAAACCCAAGGCCTACTGAAAACAGAACAAACCATCCACAAATCTGACATAGATTTTATATACAGACACAAGTAGGCAGTTTACACCTGTAACCAATGCTGTATGTAGTAGAGATGTAACCTGTTACACTCTTTGGCCATTAGCCATTTAAACAAAAGACTTGCATTATCTGACTTAGCTGTGACATTGACTGATTTTATAACCGAACTACTGGAACAAGGCAGTGTAACCCTACCCGGAGAAATACATCCCTTTGGGTCTAAAGACCAAGAAACAGCCCTATCCATTCTTCACCAATACTATGAAAAAGACAAGCTCGAAATGCCCGGACAGCCACCCGCATTTGAGGCGGATGCTGCCGTCTGGGCAGCCAAGTATTTGTATGGTGCCATGCAACTGACCCTGCTACGCAACATTGGAGAAGAAAAAATACCAGCATATCTGACACCTTTTACAGGAACCCTGTCTGCTGAGGCTATCTACTCTACAGACCTGATGCTGCGTTATCTGCCTGATACCCTGAATCTTGCCAAAGGACTGGCTCCAGATGATGCACTGGTGGTATACTTGAAAAAGACAGCTGTACAGTGGCCGTTTTCGTCTGTGGGTGTAGCAGAGAGTGAAATACCCGATGTGTCTCTCATTCTAGCCCATGCCTCTCTGAAGCAAGCCTATCTGGATCGTATCATTCAGAAACGGGACAGTCACCGAGCCAAACAACCAGCAATCCATCAAGGTATCTGCGAAGTTCTAGGCACACACACGAAGGCTTTATGGCCTGATTTTCAATATATTATAAATTATTAATGGTTAATCGTTCTATCTCCTTGGTACGTTAGAAAGGCCATTCTACCATTTACCATTTAGCCATCAAACGATTCAAAATTAAACCCCTTCTATGACTACTGAAAACGATTTTCAACGCATTGACAAACTCTTACAAGTCCTACAACACCTCAAGCAAACGTTTGTAGGCAAAGATGACATTATTGACCTGATTGGTATTTGCCTGACAGGTCGGGAAAACCTGTTTCTACTCGGCCCTCCCGGTACGGCCAAAAGTGCCATTGTGCGAGAACTAGCCAAACTGCTGGAAGGCAAAACTTTTGAATACCTGCTGACACGGTTTACCGAACCCAACGAGCTGTTTGGTCCCTTTGACATCCGAAAACTCCGCGAAGGTGACCTAGTCACTAACACGGAAGGCATGCTGCCAGAAGCCTCTCTGGTCTTTCTGGATGAATTGCTCAATGCCAACAGTGCCATTCTGAACAGTTTGCTGATGGCTCTGAATGAGAAAATCTTCCGTCGGGGACGAGAAACCCGTGAACTGCCCGCCCTAATGTTTATCGGAGCCAGCAACCACCTGCCCGAAGACGAAGCCCTGCAAGCCTTATTTGACCGCTTTCTGATTCGGGTGCACTGCGGCTATGTAGATCCCAGCCAGTTGCATGAAGTTCTGAATGCTGGTTGGCTGTTGGAACAAAAACCTTCGCAGAATCGCCCCAGCATTACTACCGAAGACATCCGGCAGGTACAGTCGCTAACAGCTCTGGTTGACTTGCAGGAAATTCGCCCAGCGTATATTGACCTGATTCAGAAGCTACGCCATGCGGGTGTACAGGTCTCTGACAGGCGGGCGGTGAAGCTGCAACGCCTCATCGCTGCCAGTGCCCTGCTCTGCAAACGTACCAAAGCTCAGCCATCAGATATGTGGGTGTTGCGGTATATCTGGGACACGGAAGAACAACAGGAGGTAATAGCCGCCATTGTAAATCAGGTGGTTGAAGCCGATCCAGAAAAAACAGGACAACATCCCAGGGCCTCACAAAACCCGTTGCCCGATGCAGACGACCTGTTTCAGGAAGTAACCCAAATGCTCGAACACTGGGAAAATCCAACGACATCTCTGTCCGAAAAAGCCAGTATCAAAGACAGACTCCGCTACCTCAACGGCCGATGTGAATGGATTGCCAACGACGAACAAAAGCAGTACGTGCAAAAGAAAATAGATGAATTGTGGCATAAAATCATGCATACCGAATGAAAGAGTGGATATTTGTCTTAGCTGCGTCAGATGCAGAGACCCTAGGAACCGTTCGGTGCGTGCCTGGCATACAGGCTGCCCTAGCTGGAGAAAAAGTATGGGTGCGTGGCTTGCCTGCGGCTGAAAAATTGGAAACTAGTTTGCGGCAACTGCCTGTCCAGCAGACCTATGTACTGGACAATGGCTACTTATTTCCAGAAGGAAAACTAACCCCTGTGGCTCAGTTAGATCCGGCATTACACTGGCAACCGTTAACTACGTTTATTCCTGTCGAATTTCCAGTTTCGTTATTGCCAGCCCAGTTAGGTGAAAAACATCCCATCCGGCTGCGTGCTTCAACACAGCACCGGGAAGGCTATGCCCTGCAAACCGACCTCCAAACATGGCATACCTATGCCCACACAGCTCCACAAATACGTCTGGATCAGGTGACATTTGCCGTAGCTGAAGACAATCAGGTACTGATTCTGGGTACACCATTGCTGCCATTGCCCGGACAAGAATACTGGAAACACCACCACCTACTCATCCCCAGCGGGTTTGATTTTGATCCACCATTGCTGGGCGAATGGCTGGTCACACAACTCGACAAGCATAGCATGATTGTGTTTGATACAGACGGAAACTGGGAGAGAATTTCAGCAGAATGCTTCGTACCCGCTACCCGAAGTGCCGTACGCCTGACTTATGAAAGGAGGATACCGAATGGATAATACACTGACAACCAAAACGATACAAGATACGCTAGACTATTTTCGTCCACCCCAATTTTATTTCTGGTATTGGGCAGAGGATGGAAATGTGATTGAAAGCCCAGATGCAAATGATATTAACAATACCTATACTTTATGTTATCGGGAAGATATTTTACCTATACTTCGCCTATTAGGTACAAATGGACTTCCTCCATTTGGAGCCCTATTGCTGGCAATAGCTGCTTGCCAAGAAAATGTAGACTTTTATAATTCCCTTGCTACGCTACGCAGTGAAATACAATATTCTTTGTCAGAAACAGAGTCTCAAAGTCCACTGCTCAAAAATCTGATTCCTCTACTAGACGGAGTAGATAGTTTTATGTGGACTATCCACGAGTTGCCCAAAGACTTACGTACGGGCGAAAACCGGAAACATCTGATGCACGTGATCTTTGAAGCTACTTCTTTTAAGATTCCCGAACAAGATGCACGACTTATTTTACAGGAACTCGACAGTGGACGTTTGGATGAAGTAGTCTTCTTGAAACGAGATGAATTAATTACCTGTCAGCATTTCATTGCCGACCTGAAAAACCTCTACGAAGCATCACGTATTTTTGCCGAGCCTGGTTCACTGGAACGAAAAGTACGTACGGGTATTGGTGAACTGCCCCAACCTGCCGAACTGGAAATTACACTAGAAATTTTTGACCAGCAAAAATCCCGTTCGTTGCTGGAACAACTGGCAGAAGACCCAAAAACACAGCCCCTCAGCCGTCTCACCAAACGCCTGATGGCTACGCTGACCATTCCGATGCACACCCAAAACAGTGGCGAACAGCCCCTGGGAGGCGTATCGGACATTACCAACCGTGGCACTATAGACAAGCTGCTCCTCAGCGAATTAGCCCAAGACGATCTGGCACTGATGGCCCGACTTGCCAACAACGAAGCCTTGTACATGCGTCGGGAGGAAGTTCCCAATCCGCAACACCGCAAACGGGTACTTCTGTTAGATACAACCCTGAAAATGTGGGGCTTACCCCGTATTTTTTCTCTGTCTGCGGCCTTGGCATGTACCCAACAGAAAAAAACAAACGCCACGTTTTCGGCCTATGCCCTGGCTGGTACAGAAGCTCATTTGATAGATCTGTCTACCCAAGCAGGAATCCTGAAGACATTGGAGCAACTGTATCCATCGCTGCATTGTGGGGCGGCACTGGCGGGTTTTCTGCAAGCACAACCCAAAGATCCGAACACCGAATACTTCTTTCTGACAGATGAACACACCTTGCACACACCTGAATTTCAAGCTGTATTTTCCAGCCTGAAACCGTTGCTGCACATACTCATTACCGTTAGCCGGGAGGGTCGGCTACAGGTACACGAATGTCGGGAGAATAACCAACGGCTGCTCACAAACTTGTTGGTAGATATAAATGAGATTCTGTTTGCTGCCCCCGAAAATCTGTTATTAAATTCGTCCATACCAGCCTTTTTACAACAGAAATCCATGCCGCTGTATGTGCCTACGCCCAACAACAAACTCATTGGTCCCAGTACCTATGGCAACCCAACACACGGTTATATCTGCGTCACACAAACCCAGATGGTATTGTACTGGCCATATAAAACATCCGGTGCGATTGAAGTACTGAATTATATTGAAGACGGCACGTACTGTGTCGGTCACGACCCAGTTTCGACCCAAATTTATGTGACTGTACACAACCCTAGCAAATCTATACTTAAATTGTATCAGCTCACACTAGCCACAGGTGAAAAACAGGTATTTGAATATGCATCCATGGCTTTATTCGTCTCTGACATCAGGTTTCGGGCGGGAAGTTTTTATGTACGTACACAAGCAGGGTTACTCAGTGTTAATCCGGGAGACGGAACGTATACCGACCGAACGTCAACGATGGACCGTCCACTCATGAAACAAAACGAGTTTGAGATCAATTTTAAAGACATTAAAAAGCATCTCAATAGTGGCTATACAACCCTGACCAAAGCCAATCGGATGTACATCACACCTGACAACAAACTAGCCATAGACACCCGACAGCTTTTCTTGCATCATTCGTCTATGCTCATCTTTGAGGAAAGCAGTAGCCAAGCCGACAAAGCCAGAATAGCCACCAAAACGGAAGGCATTACATTTGCAGGTATTGTCAATCCACAGCATCGGTTTATGAAGTTTACCTGGGCCAATGGCAGTGAAGCCATTCTAGATTCACGGGGATTTCTGTATTTGCGTAGCTCAGACAAGTCTATCCCGGAAATCACCCTGCTCTATATCACCAATGCCACCACAGCCGCATGGACTTCTGACGGCAATGTTTGTGGAAATGCGTATTTTATCCAGGATAAACAAAAGATTATGCAAACCTTGGAATTTTATGATACTTATATTCAACGATTTATAGATAACTTGTCTAAACCTTGATTTTCAGGATTATAGGATTTTCTTGGTTAGGTGTCTTTTCTTTGTTCAATAGGATAGATACACCTGATTGGATAAAGGACTTGGTTAGAAATATAAAACTAATAATCAAGACCATCCTAGAATCCTAAAAATCAAGGTTCAGACATAATCCCAAAATCATTTTAATCTGTAATGAAACTAACACTCAACTATAACCCCCACATTCAGTCACCCGTCAGCGGAGCCTTTATTCGAGGTAACCACCCGACGCAGTGGTTAACGGAACTCAACTATTGGGGTGTGCCATTGCACGAACTCAAAGCCTTTGTAGTGCCAGAAAGTTTTCAAAATCCTGCACCTGCTGGGCTATTTGTGGTGTTTCTGACGCAGAAAACACCGCCAGAAACAACCATACTCTGCCCCTACCGACTCGTAGCTGGCAAACTTTTTCTGCCCCTGCACACCGACCTTTATCCGGCTGTCTCTGAGGCTGAATTGACGGATTTACTACTTTGGGACTATCAGGTGTTTCATCCAACATTAGGCTTTATTGGCTTTGAAAAAAACGACCAAGTCTTGTGGGCAGACCTGTTTACAGTAGCTCCTCCACGTACCCGACAATGGACATATGCCCAGCCAGGCAACCTACCTGCCCCCCACCTGCACCGCATCCGGATACATCAACCTCCGGTGGCAGAACTGATGCAGTCGTTTAAAGAATCTGTGGGTAGCAAACCACTGGAAGAGATTCCAGTCACAGATACCAAACTAGATCCTTCTGAGAAAAATAACTTGTGGACCAATCTTCTGCTGGGGATACTCGGACTGCTGATGCTGCTGGTAAGCTGGCTAATGATTCCTTTTGGATGGCTGCTGAGTCTACTACCTGCCGGAGCAGGTAGTTCGGGTTCAGGTTGGAGAGGCCGTTCGGGCAGTGGCTCCTCCACTCCAGGATTTCTGACCAGAATTAACAACTGGCTTGAAAAGAAACGAGAAAACCTGGACAAAGAACGGGATTCAGAACTACGCCGTCTGCTCAAACTCTTTGACAACAACCTAGAAGAAGCCCTGAAATATGCCATTCCGCTGGCTAGTCCGTATGCGGGTCGTGGCGAAGCACCACCACCGTCGTCGCAGTTATCCAGACGTGATACAAACTTCACACTTCGAGGATTAGGAGGCGGTGGGCAAGTAGATGGCTGGAACGTAGACAAATACTACTATGATCTCATGATGAAATACCAACAGGCCGCTAACAAGGAAACCCAAGCTGGAAACTTCCGGAAGGCAGCCTATATTTATGCCCAGCTACTAGGCAATTACCAAGCTGCAGCCAATGTGCTCGAACAGGGGAAATTTTATCGAGAAGCTGCTATTCTCTACAAAGATCACCTGAACGATAGTCCAGCTGCGGCCGAATGCCTCGAACGGGGTGGCCTGTGGCAGGAGTCAGCCGAATTGTACCTGGACTTGCACAAACACGAAAAAGCCGCCGATCTCTACCAAAAATTGTGTCAGAACGAAAAAGCTATCCAACTCTACCAACACTGTGTAGACGATGCCCTGGCTAAAAACGACCACCTGGATGCTGCCCGGATTCTAACGCACAAGCTCGACGACACGCCCAAAGCCAAACAAACCCTACTAAACGGCTGGTCGGAGTCGGAGCAGGCGGAGATATGCCTGAACCAGTATTTTGATCTGGTAGCCAGTACACAGCCAGCAGACTTGTCACAGCAAATTCAGGAGGTGTATGCCCAGAAAACTCCAGTTGTCCAACAAACACCATTTTTGCAGGTATTGACAACTGTCGTTCAAAAACACCGAGAAGAAAAAGTAGCCGCAGTGTCTCAGGATATTGCCTATGCCATCATCAGCGAACAACTGAGCAAAGGTAATAGCCAAAACCTGAATCGGCTCAAAGCCTTTGTTCCAAGTGACAGGCTACTGGCCACCGATTGCCACCGGTTTTTGAATCAATACAAAAAACCGGTGTCTATTCCAACAGTCTCTTCGGCCCGAACCAATGATCCCGTGCAGGTCATTCCGCTGCCGAAAGATGTAAACTGGCTGGGTTTCTGTACCTATCGAGAACAAATTGTTGGAATTGGGATAGATGCCCAGCGTACCCTGCATCTGATTCGGTCAGACTGGAAAGGGCAAAAAGAAATACGCAAACGCAACACCAGTACACCTATCTCCTCTGTCACTATGGTTGAAGATATGGTGTATTCGTCTCATATTCTGGTTCATATGCAACCTACTACCTACGAATTACATGAAAATTTCCCTAAAGTAGCCGCCTTTGACAGTGCCTTTGCATTGGTTCATCCACGCTGCTTTCCGGAAAAGATCCAAGGCTTTGCCCTGAATTCTAAAGGAGGTATCACCACATTGTCTTCAGAAACGGATATTTTCATTCTCTCTACCTTTAGTCTGACAGGACATCTTCAACAGAAGCATGTATGTCAGTTTCAGGATGGTCGTACATTTACAGGATACACATCCGATTATCCACAAAAAATGATTTCCAGAAACGGATACTATTATTTGTTTGAACACGAACACCTGATCCGTATTTCTGAGAAAGGAGAGGTACAAACACTTCCCTTGGAAGCTCCTATACAGGCTCTGACAACCACCGGACACCACACCGCCCTGCGGCTGATTGTAGCCACTGTCAACGGCTATTTTATTGTCCGTCCCAATGCCGAAGAAATGTTGATAACCCATACATTTCAGGAATCAGAAGAGATAGTAGCTCTGCAATACGTACCTGACAACGGTTTAGTAGTCGCTACATACAACCAAGCGGTGGTGTATGACATCAAAAACGACACGCCCACCGTCCGAAGCATTATTGAAACCCAAGCATCTATTGTACAGATACTTCCCGGCCACGAACGCCACACCTGTGCCCTGATTACCGACGACAACCAAATAGCTGTATATGCCATTGGTTAAACAGAAAATTGGTTGTGTTTCAAAATGTATGATGAGATTTTTAATACCTGTGCCGTTTTCGTTTACTTCCTGCTTTGTCCTAGAACTGGCTCTACCTTACCACCCACTGCTACGCAGAACCCATTGCAAATGGGTCAATAGTTCCGTTCGAGATTACAAATCTCGAACAGCGACTACCGAACATCTCGAAGAGCTGGGGCCTCCACTACCTGATAACCCGCACGCTGTACAACCACGGCCATCGTCAGGCCGCACCAGCTCGTCTGGTCATGCTTATACACACTATCCAGCTGGGTTTCTTTTGCCCATGCCAAAATAGTCGGGTTGTCGGCTGATCCAGGAGCTTCCTTAACCCCATACAAAGCCAGCATTTGCACAAGGATTTTCGGGCTGTTCTCATTGGCCAGCCACTGGTAGCCCATGTCCAGAGGTATCAGGTAGGGTTTAGGCAGCATCCGTTTTGTCAGTTAGATAGTGAGGAAACTGTTTTTTCAGTAACTGGTAGTGCCGATACGTACCTATCCAGTAGGCCAGATTCATGGCCACAGTCAGGCCGAGCAACCAAGGAGCTGCGGCCTGACTGTCCGAGTCCAGAAAGGCATAGACTGTACAGGCAATTGCCAGCAGACAAACCAGTAGGGTTACCCACCGCATGGTAGCCTGAAATAGAAAACGGAAAAAGGAAATGTTTTTTTGCGCCATACTAAAAAAGGGTTTAGTGAGGCAGCAAGGTGGTAAGCTGGTAAGGATTCCGAAAGGATACAAAAAAAGTAACAAAAAAGTTACCAAAATACTTGCATAATAGGTAACAATTTTGCTACTTTGTATCACTTACAACGCAGTAAGGCTTTGAATCACTAACCCATGACCGCAAATGAGTTAATTAAGATTTTAGAAAACGACGGCTGGTATTTTGTCAGACAAAAAGGCAGCCACAAAACCTTCAAGCACGATTTCAAAGAAAAACTTGTAACCGTGCCAGACCACGGTAAAAAAGAACTCGGCAAAGGTTTAGTACACAGTATATTAAAAAAGGCAGGACTATCGTAGTCCTGCCTTTTACCCAGCAAAATCAACACACAAATCAACGTCCTTCACATGCAAAAGAAAAAATTAACAATCATTCTCGAAAAGGCTGACGATGGCAGCGGTTTTTGGGCAAGAGTCGATGAAGATGCAGGAAATTATCTTCCTGCCACATTCGGCGAGACGATTCCTGAGGTGACCAACAATATGTATGAGTTGGTGGAAGATTATTTGGAAAACGAAGGAAAAACCGATCCAGCTTGGGCTGGCATTACATCAGCGAAAGAAATCACCTTTGAGTACACCTATGATTTACAAGCGTTTTTTGAGGGTTTTCCAGCGTTGAAAATCACTGAAATTGCCGCAGAAGCTGGACTAAACGGCAGTCTAGTCCGTCAGTATGCCACTGGTAAAAAGCATGCTTCAGAAACTCAGGTAAAAAAGATTGAAACGGCTATACACCAGTTAGGGAAAGCATTACTAGATGTTCATCTAGTATAAATTTATGTATAAGGCTGGTGTAAACCAGCCTTACTCTTTCTTCTTCCTAAATATTTTCGGCGTTTTATATACGCATTTAGCTGGGTTTTCGTTTACTTCCTGCTTTGTCCAAGAACTAGCTCTACCTTACCACCCACTGCTACGCAGAACCCATTGCAAATGGGTCAATAGTTCCGTTCGAGATTACAAATCTCGAACAGCGACTACCGAACATCTCGAAGAGCTGGGGCTTTTTATATCTAGCTACAACCTTAAAAATCACTTAAATCTAGATCCTATGCCAATAATTCCTTAGAACAGATAATGTGTAGCATTACCATACCCTCTTTCTTTATTGATGCGTGCGTGAGCTGTCATGAGAAAATGTTATTCCTTTCTTCTGAAGAATACTCAAACTAGATTCTTTTCTGCACAAGATAGTTTCTTTTAACGGTTCACGCATCAATATCATACCAAACTTCTTCAGTCTCTCTATCCTTATAAAATCTATATCCAACTGGCAAAGCCAAGAACTTGGCTAACTCAGGTCTTTCTTTTAAAATATGATAGAGATGATCTACTACCAGAGATGCAATATCTCCATTATATGAATTAGATGTTAGATACCAACCTGTCATATGAACAGGAGCGTTGTATCTAACTCCGTTCACTTCATACCCTTCATATATCTCCTTAGAAATAGCTATTTTCTGTCCAATGGCAGGAATAGTTGGTGGTACATTGTATTTTTCACATAAGTCAACCTGTGATCTAAAAAGATTAATCGTAATAGTTAAATCAAACTCATATATATTCTTACCATTTTCCACGTTTTTGAGTTCATATAACTGTATGTAAACTGGATCAAATACAAATTGAATCATCCAAGATCCACACCCAAACGTTTCAAGGTTTCTTATTTGTTTTTTTTCTTCTTCAATATACCCTACTATATAATCAACAAGTAACTTAATATCTTCTTTAGGGTAGTTTTTTTTCCTTATAGAAAATTCTCGCCCTACTATGTGAGTTAACCCTTGGGTAATAAAAACTTCATTTAGTTCTATTAATGAATATGGTGTAATCATATATGTTTTCTATTTTAATAGTAGGGAGTGTAAATTAAACTGTGTCAGCGTAGTAACACTAGCTTTTCTCTCATAAACGGACATTACAAGACCACTTGCACCACGAACGTAATATGTACGCTTAGGATCAGAACCACCGCTCACTACTTTGGCTACCCACTGCATCATAGCATCATAGGTATAATTATCATCTGCCTGCGAGCCAATATTCTCGCCAAACTTTCCAGCTCCATCTTTGACATGACGCAATCGGTTATTTGTTAGCTGATTAGCCTCATCCCGATTATAGCCATAGCTGAGTTGATCCATGAGTTGAGCCGTTGCCCCTGCCCGCTCCAAAAATAGACTCACCAATCCCTTATAGGATTCCAAAACCAGGCCAAGTATAGCCTACTTTGCCGCTTGCATCAACCCAAAAATCCCTCTGAAACGCTCCTTTCGCAATACCTGCAAAACGGTAATATTACCCCCTTACTTCTTCGTATTAGTTACATGCAATCTATTGATTGCTGTCATTTCATGTTTAATTGGAGGATACTTTAAATATTCTTTACGTTCCTTAACCCATTTGTAAACACTATAAGTGTCTACCCAGCAAAATTCTTCCAAATCTTCCTTTGTACAAGGATTCATTATTTTCATTGTTGCATTTACCAAAGGACTTAGAGTTATATCAGAAAAGAGATACCCTTGTTTACAGCATTTATACTGTTCTCGATATAGTTTTATCATAATTAAAAGTACATATTCATCAATCATACTACTATCTTCCGCACTATATTTAGTTAGTAATTGTGCTACTTTTGCGGGAAGCTTAGGTATGGGAGGAACACCTACCTTTTGACCAGATGTGTCGTAATATGTAGGATTATATCCTTCTGCATAATTCTTAATCAAAGTTATTTCCTTTTTTATGGAATCCACAGTTATATGCAAATCCTGGCTAAAGACTATATTGCTAATAAATAAACACAACAATAATGATAAAATTTTCATAGACAGTCATTAAAACTGAAGTTACGCTGAGCATCAAAGCGGCCCAATAAAATACGGTTTTAGGTACTTAGCTCATTGAGCAGGTTTAATTCTTGAAAAGCAGCCTGTAGGGCTTACAAGCAAGCTTTGAGAGCAAAATATTTATCCTTATGCTTGATTTTGAGCCGTTCGAGTTTGACAAAGGCACAGAGACTACTAAAGAGGTGATTACTACGTATTAGCTGCATAAAAGCTTGTAGTATAGATTCATCTTTCAGGAGTTCAGTCATATTGATAAATACCTGTTTGGATATCCCTAGACAGGTACTTTTTTACTGATAAGGCAAGGGCGTCACCCTTCTGTGAAGACGGGACAAGTTTCCATGAACAGGACAGGCTGTGCCAGCGTATGTCGTCCCTTCAGGGCTTTGTACAGGCTGTTGGGACTTAAATTTGCACATTCGTTTATCAGATGCAAAATCTGTGTTGGCAAGAGTTACGGTGCATATTCAATTTTAATTATTTGATCATTCACCATTAACATTTCAGCCTTGTCCTCCTTGGGGAATAGAAAAACTAATTTTCTCTTTTTTTCAGCTCCTTTTTGGATATAAGAATCTACGTTTCCCCACATATTTATTGGCCCTATCACCATTGACCATTCCACTTTATGTTTTGTTTTGGTTCTTGGGTTTAATAAAACAAAGTTATCAAAATTCAATTCCTGTTTCTCATCCAGGCTATTATTAAGCGTCAAAAAAACAAATACAAACTTATATCCACGACTAGCATTATAGGATCCATTGCTAGTCGAAATGCTTTCCCCTTCCTCTATTTTATCAATTGTGAAACGTATGCTTTCTGAGTAACTATATGTTTTAGGAATTACTTGATAACTTGTATAGCAGGAAGTTACTAAAAGTGTGATTAAAGACAGGAACAAAATTTTCTTCATGGGTAGTAGTATATGTATGGTCAACGGGTGCAATTTAGCAAAATACCATAGCTTTAATACAAAAAAATATACTACATACAATTTTTAGGTTGTGATTCAGACTGTATCTGGTATGTAGCTATAGAAACGCAACTACTGTAGGGACTCCTCCTATCCGCCCTGTTAAATACTAAAACAGGGTTGTTTGTGTCATTGACTTTCTGGATGTGTCTGATCCATAGAAAGCCTGTTTTTGAATGCTTCAAGCATGGTCAGGTAGTCTTTTTTGGAGAACGTCAGTTCTTGGATCTTGTCAAACCACTCTACCTGTGTCCCCACCTTTTCGGCTTCCCACTCGTGGGTTATGTCGAGTCCTATTTTTCGCCATTGAATCACCTCTCCACTGTTTTTAATTTCAGCCACAATGAGCGTACACGAAAAATCATTGTCGTCGGGACAGAGTAAGATGGGGCAGACACTAGTCTCGTTTTCAGGAGGCAATATACGTTTCCACACCACGGCTTTTTCCTCTTCACTTTCCAGCCAATCCCCAAGCGTCGGAATAAGTCCTTTATATAGCTTGTCCGGATACAGTGTGTCTAGTTTTTCATCCAGCCACTCTCCGTCAATGCGGAAATTTACAAAGTCCCCATAGCCTTCATACTCACTTTTATCCAATATGCCTTCTATGGTGTTCATGGTGTAGTGTGTGTGCAGAAACAGGTTGTGATTCAAAATATATGATAGATTTTCAGTCTGACTATCAGTAGTTATCTGTTAATTATTCTTTTGTCTTCCCACAGGGATCTTCGCACACAGACGACGGCCGCTGTATTTGCGCGAAGATCCCTGTGGGAGGACAAAAAAAAGGCGTTCAAATAGAAAGGAAGCTTTTTTACTCATCATACATTTTGAATCACAGCCTGCTTTTTCTACCCTTGATTCACATTAAAAGAGCACATTGAACAACCTATGGCGGCCTCATTCTTCCGCAACCATTGATAAAATAAACCTCTATCCATACCCAGAATCCGGTTATTTTTATATTTTTGTAGCCTCTAACAGATCTATTCGTTCCCTAAGACCAAACACATGACCAACGAAATATTTACTACAGTAGCAGAGGATCTGAATCGCCAGGCGTTTCGGGTTGTTTCTTCCGATTTTGAACGTCCATGGGGTGGATTCTTTGTCATTGACGAGTCTCAAACCCAGCAGTTTATTGAAACCTATTTCCCCATGCTATCAGCGGATAGCTTCCAGAAAGGAGCCAAACTAAGTCCTAAAATACTAGTAGTAGGCCCTCAAAAACGATTGTCATGGCAGTATCACTTCCGCCGGGCAGAAGTTTGGCGGGTCGTAGATGGTCCCATTGCTGTAGCCCAAAGCGACACAGACGAACAGTCTGAGCCTAAAACCTATCAAAATGGCCAACTCATTACCCTCAAGCAAGGCGAAAGACACCGCCTGATTGGCCTGGAAAAATGGGGTGTAGTAGCTGAAATCTGGCAACATACCAATCCTGAAAATCCTTCAGACGAGTCTGACATTGTTCGCGTACAAGACGACTTCAGCCGACCAAATGGCTAATGTTTGAATGGTTGAATGGTTGAATAGCTGATTGTTAAATGGTTCAAAAATGATCCTTTCACAAAAAGCCATTCAACCATTTGATATTCAATCGTTTGATAATCGTCTGTGTATTTGTTTTCCATTCTATGCTCAGAAAACTTGTTTGCTCCACAGACAAAATACCATTGGTACTTTTATCCGTCTTCTGGCTGGGTGTTCAGTTGTTTTTTCTTCTGACCAAAGGTGTGCAAACTTCCTGCGACTCTACCGTCTATCTCACAGACGCACAAGAGATTATGTCAGGTTCTATACCCACAGGCCGGAGTATCTGGTACCTGGGTTATACGTTTTTCTTGGCTACATTCCTGTCGTTTCAGCACCCTCTTTGGGTAATAGTAGGCGTACAGATGGGTATGTCAGCCATTGCCGCTGTCAGCTTGTATGTTCTGTCAACTGAGCTGACTAAAAACAAATGGGTGGGCATACTGGCCGTGTTTTTATATATTTTCTGGGTAAAAATTCACCAGTGGAATAGTTTTATTTATACCGAATCTCTGTATACCAGCCTGAGTATCATTGCAATGGCGGTATGGGTCAAGAGTAAAAAAAGCTGGCAGTACGGGCTTGCTTTTGTTTTAATTGTCTATACGTTTTTTATCCGCCCTACTGGATTTTCATGGATCGGTGGTCTTGTCTGGTATCTATTTGCTAGATTTTCTTCAAACCTACCTCTCAAAACTCGTCTACTGACAGGTGTACTACTCCTGATCGGTTTTCTGATCCTGTTAAACACCATGTTAGAACATTATTCGTTTATAGAAGAAAGCTATCAATATGGTGAGGTTATTTATCCACGCGTCAGCCTTTCGCTAGAAGTCCCGCAAAACCTCTATATCCCGCCCCCACATCCTGTTCCGCTGATTCGACTGGTTCTTTTTGTTGCCCATAACCCTGTATTTTTCGCCAAAATGAGCTTACTCAGGCTGGTGTTGTTTGTGGGTAATGTTAAACCCTATTTTTCATGGACACATAACCTGCTGATTATAGGCATTTTGTATCCGTTGTATTTTTTTGCGGTCAAAGGCTGGAGGCTATTTCCTCAAGGTCGGGCTGAAAAACACTTCATTCTGGGCTATTGTGTCATTCAAACAGCAACCATCACAGCTACCAGTGAAAATTGGGACGGACGATTTCTGGTTCCTCTCTTGCCTTTTATTTTTATCCTCTCTGCCATAGGCCTACAACATACCCTCTCGCCTTACCTCCTACGCCTGACCTCCTTATACAAAAAGTAAGACCCAGAAAATCTATTTCAATTGAGGTATTTTACTCATTACTCGCTACTTAATCCGCATAAAAGCAAAAATATCTAAATAAAGTACTATTTCATTTCTTTACAAATCATTCGTAGGAAAAAATATCTTTTTTTATTTGGACTTATTCTAAATAACCACATACCTTTGGCTTGTTATTTATATTAAGTCTAAATAAAAATACTGAAAATGAAATCATTCTTACTACTCTTACTTGTATGGCTGCCGGTTTGTACCCAAGCCCAGTCTGTTGGTTCTATACAAGGTACTGTTTCCACGACTACACAAGCCCGAGTCTCTTACGTCACTATTTTTCTTAAAGAACTTCGGATAGGCACAACCACCTCAGAATCAGGATATTTCACATTAAACCATATAAAACCAGGTACCTATATACTTCGCATCACAGCTATTGGCTGGCAGGAACTAGAACAATCCATCACCGTAGAAGCCAATCAGACAACCCAACTGACCCTTGTTCTGACAGAAAAATCCCAGCAATTAGATGAAGTGCAGGTTATAGGCAATGGCAATATCAACGAAACGCCAGTGAATGTCGGAAAAATTGCCATTAAGCCTATGGATTTGCCCCAAAGTGTGGCCGTGATAGGCGGGGAAATCCTGAAACGTCAACAGAGCCTACACTTAGGCGATGCCTTGCAGAACATCAACGGCGTGTATGTGATGGGTACGACAGGTGGGGCACAGGAGGAACTGGCTGGACGAGGATTTGCGTTTGGCAGCAATAATACCTTCAAAAATGGAGTCCGCTACAACAACGGCATCATGCCGGAAGTCAGTGCCCTCGAACGCATAGAAGTACTCAAAGGCAGCAGTGCCATCTTGTTTGGAAATGTGGCTGCGGGCGGTGTCATCAATCTGATTACCAAAAAACCCAAATTCGAAAAAGGTGGCGAAATAGCCATGCGGGCAGGTAGTTATGGGTTTTACAAGCCATCTCTGGATTTGTATGGAGCATTTGCCAACAGTACCCAGACTGCTTACCGCATCCACACCACCTACGAAAAAGCCCAAAGCTTCCGGGATGAAGTCAACGCCGAACGGTTCTATATCAACCCGTCTTTTCTCTACAAAATAGGCAATAAAACACAGCTACTACTAGAAGGTGACTACCTGCGTGACAACCGAACCAGTGACTTTGGTATAGGAGCCATTAATTATACCCTCATTGATGTACCTCGCAACCGTTTTCTGGGTGTCAACTGGGCCAAGAATCAAACCGAACAGAAAAGTGCCACTCTTACCGTTACGCATACATTCAATACCCACTGGCAACTGCGAGGCGTAGCTGCTACACAAGCCTATGACAACGACCTGTTTGGCTCTACCCGCCCCAACAGCAGTGGCAATCTGGTACAAACCAATGGCACATGGATCAGAGGCATTCAGCGAACCCAGATAGACGAAGCCTACCACCTACTCCAACTCGACCTGATGGGAACGTTCAAAACTGGTTTTCTGGGACATCAACTTTTGTTTGGAGCCGATGCAGACCAATACAAGACCCATACAACAGCCTATCATGCCTTGACCAAATACGATTCTATCAACGTCTTTGACCTGAATCAGTACGAACAACGGACAGACATTCCTCAGCTATCACGCAATACACTCACTAAAAATACAATCAATCGGACAGGTATTTATCTACAGGATCTAGTAAGTATAGGAAAAAAAACAAAGGTTCTGGCAGGTATCCGCTGGAACTACCTGGAAAATCCCAGCGACACATACACCTACGCAAAAAACACATCTGACCTAAAAACCACTTATGACCAGGCATTTACCCCTCGGTTCGGACTGGTTTACCAGCCTACCAAAAACACCTCTCTCTTTGCCAGTTATGCCAATTCGTTTACCATCAATGCAGGCGTTGACATCAACAGTAACCCACTTCGCCCTTCATTTATAGATCAGTATGAGGCAGGTATTAAAAATATGCTGTTTAAAGGTCTGGTGACAGCCAATGTAACAGTCTATCAAATTGTAAACAGCAATTTGGCCCAAGCTGTCCAGCCAGTGCCAAAGGATAAGCCCAATGCCCGCGAACTAGCCGGTGAAGTAACCAGCAAAGGCCTAGAAGTAGACCTGACAACCAAACCTGTATATGGATTCTCGGTATTGGCTGGTTATAGCTACAACGACACCCGTTACACCCGTAGCAATATCTATATAGATGGAAGTCGGTTGCGGTACAATCCGTCTCATACCGCCAATGCCAGCATTCACTATGCTTTCTCTGACAAAAGTCTACTAAAAAATTTCACCCTAGGTATGGGTCTGTTTTACATGGGCGACAGAGTGGCAGGCCGCTCCACCCGTCTGACTGTGCCCAATGATACCTATAAACTGATTCCATTGCCCAATTTTACAATTCTGGATGCCTCAGTAGGATACCTCACCCAAAGCTTTGCGATCCGATTGAAAGTGTCTAATCTGCTGAATGTACTCAGCTATCAGGTCCACGACGACAATAGTGTTAACCCAATAGCTCCACGTCAGTTATCGGTTACTGCATCGTATACATTCTAAATAGACGTACCTATACTGTTTATTGTATCCGAAATGTGCCGCTACGTAGGTCACCCATGCAACTGCGATGTTTCGGATACAATACCATAAAACCTAAAATTCCTTCGGCTCAGGTACAGAAAAACTTCAGAATTTATTTCTACTTTAGCACCCTTTCTGTGTACAATACTACTAGTCTGGCAAACCTTCACAGAAGAGTCTGGTGCGTAAACCTGAATCCTTGCTATCCATTTGTTTTTATGAAAGTTTTTTTCCGACGCATACATTTGTACCTTGGTCTGGCAGCCGGACTGATTATCATGAACAGTTGCCTGACGGGCATGGTACTGGCATTTCAGGAAGAGTTAGAACATCTGTTTTATGCGGAACGGTACTATATAGAACCTGCACAGACAAAACTTCCCATCCAACAGATGATTGCCTCTCTGCACCAACAAGTTCCTGAGGCACATGTCTTTACCGTCAAACTCTACACCGATCCTACCCGTAGTACGGAGCTAAATTTCCGGAAAGAAAAACCAAAAGAAGCTTCAGCCACAGGCACACAGGCAGGAAAAGAAGCCCGCAAAGGTAAAGAAGGCAACCGCCGGGCTTTTGTGAATCCTTACACTGGACAAGTGATTGACATTTACTCGCCTCATGATTCTTTTTTTCATTCCATTGAAGATTTTCACCGCCGCTTGGTAGGAGGCTCTGTAGGAAAGACTATTGTAGGTATCAGTACCTTATTCTTTCTCTTCATTCTGATCACAGGTCTGGTTCTGTGGTATCCACCGACCAAAGTCATTCTGAAACAACGCCTGACCCTCAAAAAAACCAGCAACTGGAAACGTCTGGCCTATGATTTTCACCTGGTATTAGGATTTTACACCTCTATCTTCTTGTTTATCATTGCCTTTACTGGACTCACCTTAGCTTTTGACTGGTTTAGTAAAAGCGTAGCAGTTGTCACACAGGCAGGTAAACCCATTCCTCCCCCCACAATCACCTATCAGCCCAACCAGCCACTTGTATCCTACGACCAAATTGCCGCCAATGTCACTCAGCATGTTCCAGAATCAGACTTTTATTCCATTGCTGAACCCAAAGATTCTGCCTCAGCCTTTGCGGTGAACGTACACCAGAAAGGGTCTCTGAATGCAGTAGCCACCGACACGTACTTTTTTCATCCATATACGGCTCAGATAGCAGGTTTTCAGTTTTTTTCAGATAAAAATATAGGACAAACAGCTAAGTCACTCTTTAAGCCCATCCACATGGGCACGGTATTTGGCATTTATTCCAAAGTCCTTGTATTTATTGTAGCCTTGATTGGCTTTCTGATGCCGTTGACAGGTACGCTGATCTGGTGGAATCGTACCCGTAAAAAAAACACCTCCCGTGTTACTAGCCGTATATTTCGTGCATCTTAGTGGGCTGAGTCTATTTTAAGCTACAGGCCACAGGCAATAATCTGTAACTTTTCTAACAAAAAGATATTTAAATTAATCATACACTGTTTCTAAACGTATGTCCATTTCACAAAAAATCAGCCCAGGCAAGTCACCAAAATAGTACTCCCCGATAAATAGAAGCCTATTGATTTGACACTGCAAATATCTATAATTCCTTACGTCGTTCACTGATCGCATTTCTATATTTTTGTCACCTCTGTAAGAAAACTATCTATTATTACCTAAAATCTCCTCCTATTTTTCCAACTCTATAAGTTTTTTCAAGTTTCCCCTAGCTAACCTCTCACAAATAACACGCTATATATCAACCAGTTACAAAATTATCAACAACTTTTATTCGTTCACCTTATTTAGTCAACAGTTTATTTACTCTAGTATTTCACTATCTTCCCCTATTTCTCACCTGTAAGACAAGTAGCTGATATAAAGCAATATAGCAAATTTGCACCCAGCAGGTAAAAATAAAAATACACCATTCTTATTGGATTTTAATTGTACAATTATGGTATTTTTTTATTAAAGGAAAATTATAGATATTCACCCCACAACAAATCTATTATGAGAGTATGGAACAAAATAATTCTACAAAAAAACAATTAACAGACCAAAGAAAACTACAGTATCTATGCTGGATAGCAGTAGTGTTTTTCTTTGCTGACATATCACCCCTGCTGGCAGGTAGTCGTTTATTTGCCGCACCTGTTTCAGTAGGAGTCAGATATTTCCAGCAAGCATCTAAAGTAGATGTTTCGGGTACCGTTACAGACAGCAAGGGTGAAGCATTGGTTGGGGTGGCTGTAAAGGTCAAAACTACCACACAAGGTACGCTAACGGATGCAAATGGTAATTTTAAGATCACGGTCAACGCAGGCGAAACCCTCGTTTTCAGTTTCATTGGATCAGACTCCAAAGAAGTTCTTATTACCCCCACTACCACCGTACTAAAAATTACATTGACCGAAACCTATTCTGTGTTGGATGCAGTAGTTATCGTCGGATTTGGTGAGCAGAAAAAGGCTAGTGTAGTCGGAGCCATCAAGTCCGTAGAAGGCAAGGAACTTTTACGCGTAGGTGGAGTCAACACAGTATCAGAAGCCTTACAGGGTCTGGCACCAGGAGTAACAGCCGTCAACTCCACTGGTAAACCTGGTTCGGATGCAGCCGATTTGTTTATCAGGGGTAAATCTTCATTTAACAACACCGAGCCTTTTACACTTGTAGATGGCGTTGAGCGGCCTATTAACCAGATAGACCCCAACGAGATCGAAACCATTTCTATCCTAAAAGATGCCTCTGCCACAGCTGTGTATGGTGTACGGGGAGCCAACGGAGTTATCTTGATTACAACCAAACGTGGTAAATCAGGAAAGCCCAAATTTAACTTCACCTCTAACTTCGGGATGAAGAAGCTCACCACCAAACCTGTCTATTCTGACTACATAACTACCCAACGTATGTATAATGAGGCCGCAGCTAATAGTGGTGATTGGGGGCAAATTATTCCAGAATCAGTGATTCGTGCTTGGGAGCAGAACATTCAGAATGCCAATCCCTACAATGATTATTTCCCACAGATTGACTGGTTTGATGAGTTAATAGGCACAGGCTATCAACAAAGCTATAACCTAAATGCCAGTGGAGGTAGTGATTTTATGAAATACTTTGTATCTGTAGGTTATCTCAATGATGGGGATGTATTCAAAACAAAGGCAAATGACCAATATGATCCCAAGTTTTCCTTTGAACGATACAACTGGCGTTCTAACTTTGACTTTAACCTGACCAAAACTACCACATTTTCTGTCAATTTCTCCGGAAACTACCGTTATCGTAACCAACCTGGCTACCGAATTGATGGCGGTGGAGAAGATGGATTTGGACAACCTCAGTTTTTTCAGCGAATTTATACTGCCCCTCGCAATCTGTTCCCCATCAAATATTCAGACGGGGTATGGGGAGACTCTCAAATAGGCGATGTCAATATGCTGATGAACCTCAATGAAGGCGGTCAGCGTATCTATAAATATTATGAAGGTTTTTATGATGCTATTTTGGATCAGAAATTAGACTTTATTACCAAAGGCTTGTCTGCTAAGGGTAAAATCTCATTTACATCCAACTCAGATTACCTATCCAATATTTTACGCGGTGGAATAGGTGGAGGTTTCGCAAACATTAACATCATTAGATATTACAGACAATATGACTTATCTCGCCCTCTAGATGGTAACTATCCTATTATCAATGAAGGTGGCTTAGGACTCCGTTGGCCTACTCCAGAAACCCAAGAAGGACCTGTCAGTGCCAATTATGACAATTTCAGCTCCTATGGCAGAAGACTCTACTATGAGCTGTCGTTGGCATACAAAAGAGAATTTGGCAAGCATACTGTGTCAGGTTTAGCCTTGATGAACCGTCAAACAACCGTAGAGCATGATGGAACAAACAGCAATATTACTGTACAATTCCCTACCTACCGGGAAGACTGGGTAGGTCGTGTAACCTATGCATTTGCCGACAAATACCTGACAGAATTTAATGCATCTTATACAGGTTCTGAAAAATTTGGTCCAGGAAAACGATTTGGCTTCTTCCCATCTTTCTCACTTGGATGGGTACTCACAGAGGAATCCTTTATTAAAGATCATATCAGCAGTCATACGCTCAACTTGTTGAAAATTCGTTACTCTCAAGGAAAAGTAGGAAATGACAAAGGAGCCCCTCGTTTTACGTACATTCAACAATATAATTCTGGAGCAAGCAACACAGTCCGCTTTGGTTTAGATAGAGTAAATAATGCAGGAGTACTCTATACAGAAGGAACACTGCCCAATGTAGATGCGACCTGGGAAACCAGTATCAAACAAAATATAGGTATTGAAATTGGGATGCTGGATAAATTACGAGCTACAGTAGACTTCTTTAAGGAAGATCGTAGTGGCATTCTGTTTCAGCGTCGTACGATACCTCGCAGCCTTGGTATAGAATCTCCTACACAAAATACTGGAAGAACCAAAAACAGAGGATTTGAAATAGAACTAAACTGGACTGAAAAAATAGGTAGTGACTTTACCTATTATATCAAGCCAAACTTTTCTACTTCTCAAAACCGGGTTGTATTCAAAGATGACCCAGTCAATGCACCTGATTATTTGAAAGATGAAGGTAAACCTATTGACTATCAACGCAGATACCAATTTATTGGATACTATGGTTCACTAGATGATATTTATAATTATGCTTCTCCTATCGTAGGTACACCACAGGGACAACTTATCCCAGGAGATGCCATGTATTTGGATTATAATGGTGATGGCGTAACAGATATAAGTGACCGTATACCCCAGCAAGAATCAACTGTGCCATTTACTACCTATGGATTGACTCTTGGATTTACCTATAAGAACTGGAGCTTCAACACTCTTTTCTATGGAGTATCTGATGTATACAAAGAAATACCAGCTCTGCTTCTATGGGATTTCAATAGTGGTTATCTTAATGGACAATCCAATATTACCGACCGCTGGACACCCGAAACTGCCGCCACCGCAAGTAAACCTGTACTTAGAGTTTCCGGTACTAGTCATAGCCAGCAGTCTAGTACGTACTCGTATGTCAACGCTTCATACGTACGTATGAAAAATGCAGAACTTGGGTATACCTTACCTACCCAAACCATTAAACGCATAGGATTAAGTTCTGCCTCTTTGTACATCAATGCTAGCAATCTATTCACTATTACTAAGCTAACAAAACTAATAGACCCTGAAACAGAAGATGCAGGTGTATATCCGATTGTTCGACGATATAATATAGGTCTACGAGTATCATTCTAATATTCTTTTTAATTATGAAAAAACTACCTGTTATACTACTTATATTTCTTCTTGCAGCTACTAGTTGTGAGAAGTACCTGGATAAGTCGCCTGGTTTTGGCTTATCAGAAGCAGATGTCTTCTCTACCTACTTGTCTACCAGGGGATATATGGATAATTGTTATGCAGCCTTGGTTGACTACCATGCATGGAACTCTCAAAACATAGCACGTACCCATATCAGTGCTCTTTCAGATGAGGCAGGAACGGTATTTACCAATGTACTCAATACACAGATCAATACAGGTGACTGGTTTAACAAACCAAATACAGGAGAAATAGGCTGGAACAGTGCTCAAAATAGCCATAATCTCCGTATGGAAGGTTCTGTGATCAACAACTCGTTTTTTTCCATTCGTATTGCCAATAAAATATTGGAAAATATCAATCTGATACCAGATGCCACAGTAGATCAAAAGAAGGAACTACGCGGACAAGCTTTCTTCTTCCGCGCCTGGTATCACTTTCAGATTATCCAACGTGTAGGTGGTATGCCCTATTACGATAAAACCCAGAAACTGGAAGATAATTTTGATGTAGAACGGCTTAGCTATCGTAAGTCTACAGAAAAAATAATTCAGGATTTGGATTCAGCAGTAGCACTGCTCCCTGTGACCTGGCCAGCTTCTGATGTCGGACGTGCCAACAAACTGGCAGCCTTAGCCGTAAAATCTATGGCAACATTATATGCGGCTAGTCCACTGATGCAGAATGAAGTAGGTGTACTACCCAAAAAAGAAGAATACAACCTTGCTCTAGCTGACTCAGCTGCTAAATATGCCAATGCGGTGTTTACATATATTAACGCGAATAACCTGAGTGGAACCATGAAATTGGCAGCTAATGCCACAGAATATAGAGGTATTTTCTACCATCCAAGAGCTGGTAATGGTCTTCTGGCTAGCCCTCAGTCTATCTGGTATAAAACTGATGGAGGCTCCCGTGACAATGGAAGAGGTATACGTGTACATTACCTGCCTCAACACTTCTCAGGAGGATCAGGTAACGACGCTGCCGCCTATACAGGGCCTACCCAAAACATTGTAGACATGTTTGAAATGCGTACAGGTCATCCTATTAGACATACAAACTCGGGATATAATGCGCAAGCTCCGTATACCAACCGAGATCCTCGGCTCGCCAACAACGTAATTGTTCCAAATGAGGTATGGGGTAGAGACAATAGAAATGCAATTTTGTACATGGAAATGTATGTGGGTGGTCGGGATTACAACAATGTACTGACCAACCCCGAAACACGTAGTCGGCAACCTACAGGTTATGTTTGCAAGAAGTTTATCTGGAATACGGCCAATACGTTTCAGTCTCAATACACACAAAATTACATCAATACGATCTACATACGTCTTGCCCAAGTATACCTAGATTTTGCAGAGGCGATGAACGAAGTCTATGGCCCTACAGGCAACCCAAAAGGATATGCCTTTACTGCTCTACAAGCTGTCAATGCTGTACGTAAGCAAGTAGGAATGCCTGATGTACTTGCTGAATTTACCACAGACAAAGACAAATTCAGAGAACGCATCCGTAATGAAAGGGCTGTTGAGCTTATGTTTGAGAACCATCGTTGGCATGACTTACGCCGCTGGATGATTGCAGACCAAGTCTTTTTAAATCCAATTAATGGTATACGGGCAGTAGTACAAAATCCTGCGGAAACAGACAAAAGTAAACTTACATTCTCCTATAGTGTAGTCCCTGTTACTACCGAACAACGTGTTTTCCAAAAGAAACATTATTGGTATCCAATAGAGTTCAACCAAGCATTTAGCTCTCAAAATTTCAAACAAAATGCAGGTTGGTAATTATTTTTTACCCATTAAAATCATTCCTATGTCAAAAAATATTATTCATACATTTATTCTTCTTTTACTCTATTCAGGAAATATATTTTTTCCTGATACTTCTTTTGCCCAGAAGAAAGAAAAAGACGAATCTGTCGTAATATCCGTTTCTAACAGATTAGTTAACGATAAAGATGAACCTATTTCCAATGCTACAATCACTGTAGGAGAGGGAGTACTTCAAACCAAAACAGATGCAAATGGGGCGTTTACCCTAAAAGTAAAGGAATCCAGTATGCTTCTAATCAAAGCTCATGGATACCAGACACTAGTAGTCAAACCCAGTGATATTACCAGTGAAAAAATCGTCCTGACCACAGCCGTATTCTTGTCGTCTGAAGATGACATGGTACGTCTACCCTTAGGTATGCAACTGACCCAACGGCAACTCACAGGATCAGTAGATGTGATTACAGGAAAAGAACTTGAATCATATAATGACCTGGTTATTTCCAATGCCTTACAAGGCAGACTGATGGGGTTGAATGTACAACAAAATGCAGGACCTATATTAGGAACAAATACACCAACACTTACTGTTCGTGGACTTTCTAGAGGCTCTTCAGATGGAGCGTTGGTGGTAGTAGATGGCATTGAACGTCCAATGAATTTTCTAATAGCAGAGGAAATAGAAACTGTCGAAGTTCTAAAAGATGCAACAGCTAAGCTATTGTATGGCTCAAGGGCTGCCAACGGGGTGATCTTTGTTACAACTAAACGAGGCAAAGCTAATACCAAACAACTACGGGTAAGTACAGACTATGGTGTCAATACAGCAACCCAACGTCCTGAATACCTCAATAGTGCAGACTATGTAACACTCTATAACGAAGCCAGAGCCAATGACGGCCTCTCGCCTTTTTATAGCCCCTCTACGATAGAAGGGTATAAAAATAGTACAGGTGAAAACGATAGACTCTATCCCAATGTTGATTTCTATAATTATTTTATCAATAAAACAAGTTCATACAGAAAAGCAACCTTACAATATATAGGAGGTAATGATGACAGCAAATATGCATTTGTGGCAGGTTATATGGGCAGTAATGGATTTGAGAAGGTCGGTGACAAAGCGACAAATAACCAGATTAATCTACGTGGCAATCTGGACTTTCAGGTTACACCTATGCTGAGAGCCTTTGTAGATGCCAATGCAGTCATTTTAGTCAACAAATGGGCCGGAGCCAGTCAGCCAGAGATATTCTCATCCATGAGTTCTCACAGACCCAATGAATACCCTCTAGTTATGGCAGACCTCATAGCAAAAACTAACTTAGGAGAGATAGCTTTACCCTCCTTTGGAGGGAGTTACCTACGTCCTAACAACCTGTATGCAGATATGCTATATGGTGGACAAACAGAGCAAAACTACTTTTTTGGGCAAACCAATATCGGACTGGATCTGAAGCTAGATGACTACATCAAAGGACTCTCTATTCGATCTGTAGCGTCTTTTGATAGCTATCAGTACTTCCAAAACGGAGAAATTGAATCTGCGATTACCTTTGCCCGTAACTATGGTAAAACCACCACTGGTGCGGATACGATTCTTTCCTTGACTCCGCTAAGAGCAAGACAGATTATGACTAACACGGTTCGGCTAGATGAAGGTATTACTCGAAATATAGGACTGACGAGTACGCTTGCGTATGACAAAACATTCGGAGACCATGCCTTACAAACTTCATTGACACACTTTATCTTCCGTAATGAGAACCGAGACAATGTGCAGGATGTCGAAAATACAAATACCGTTCTACGTCTACACTATGGGTTTAAGAATAAACTGTATGTAGATGCGTCTATGGCTTATATGGGTAGCAACAAGTTTCCTAAAGCCAATCGGTATAAGCTATTTCCTGCTGTAGGTGCGGCATGGGTGTTATCTGAAGAAGGATTCCTTAAAAATAATTCAACCATTAACTTCCTCAAGCTTAAAGGTAGTTTTGGGATTCTAGGATATGACCGTTCGACAGAATTCTATATCTTTGCCAATCGTTGGAGAGACAATGGATCTGTTAGCTTTAACCAGCAGAATCAAACCAGTCAACTCCGTACCACCTTGGATCTGATTGGAAATCCGAACCTCGCTTGGGAAAAATCACGCGAAATCAATGTAGGTATAGAAGGCTATGCCCTAAAAAATGCGCTACAAGTTGAAGTAAACTACTTCAATACCCTACGTTATGATATCATTACCAACCCAAGTAGTTTATATTCTGCCTTGGCAGGAGGTCTGGCACCCAGAGGTAACCTCGGTGAAACACTCAATCAGGGAGTAGAAGGTCGTGTATATTGGGAAAAACCAATAGGTGACTTCACTATAGGCATAGGTGGCAATGTATTGTATGCCAAGAATAAAATTCTGGTAAGCAATATAATCAATGATCCTCTAAATCCCCACTTGAATCAGATAGGACAACCCTCAGATGTTATCTTTGGTTTAACAAGCAATGGTTTGTTTACCAGTGAGGGTGAAGCAGGAGCTGCGCCTCTTCAGACGTTTGGCTCTTATGGTCAAGGAGATATCCGCTACCAGGATATCAATAATGATGGTCTCATTGATGGCCGTGACCAGTCTGTGATTGGGAATGCCTATCCACGTACCACATTAGGTATCGAACTGAATGTTCAATACAAACGCTGGGCTCTGTTTTTCTTAGGTACTTCACAACTAGGTATAGATGCGGTACTTCTTAACAACTTCTACAGACCTACAGGAGAGAATAAATACTCTATCCTAGCCAATGAGCGTTATCATCCAGTCAATAACCCCAATGGCACATATCCACTTCTGACAACCACTGCGGGTATCAATAACGCCTTTACCTCTACGTTTTGGACAAAAGATGCGTCATTCTTTCGAGCTAAGAACATAGAACTCAGCTATAGTGTACAGAATATGGATTCTATCTTAAAAAATTACCGTTTCTATATCAGAGGCACCAACCTGTTTGTATTATCTAAACTGAAATACTCAGATCCTGAGGCCATTAGTGCCGGTATAAGTAGTAGCCCTATACTCCGTACCATCACAGGTGGAGTTTCTGTAAGTTTTTAAGTCAACTCTATACATATTGATATGAAAAGATACATAATACCCATTTATATATTTGTAGGTGTAGCTCTGTTACTCACTGCCTGTAAAGATGCATTAGAGCCCAAAATAGACAATACCTATAGCGATGACGTAACCTGGACCCTACCTGACAAGGCACAAGGAGTACTGATGAATGCCTATTTTAACATACCATCCCAATATAATAGCTATGATGGTAATAACTTTCTGGACGTAGTTACAGACAATGCTGTAACTAATAGTTTTAGCTCACCCATATACCAGTTAGCCACAACAGGCTTAAACGTTGGCAATAACCCCGTAGGTACCTGGACAATAGCCTATAATCAGTTTCGGAATATCCATCTTTTCCTCGAAAACGGATTGACAGATAAGGTTGTGTATAACTTGGGAAGACCCTCTGTTAATGATAGTATCAAAACCAGACTACGAGGAGAAGCGTATTTTTTGAGAGCTTGGTGGGGATTTAAGTTGTTGCAACAATATGGCGGCAAGACCACTGATGGAGAAGCCCTCGGATATCCCATTGATAGTATCATTGCAGTCTCGAAAAAAGATATCACAAACACAGATATTCGCAGAAATACGTATGAAGAATGTTTGGACAGAATTTTACGAGACTGCGATACCGCACGAAAGTATTTGCCAGTAAACAGCTATATAGGAGATAATCTGATCATTGGCATAACCAACTTAGGTCGAGCTGATAAACGTACAGCTCTTTGCTTAAAATCCATTGCAGCTTTATATGCCGCTAGTCCAGCCTATCAACCCAATACTATTACCAGAATTACAGGTATGGGGGCATTTACAGTAGTAGACCAGGTAGCATACGAGGACAAATGGAAACGTGCAGCCACGCTTGCCCAACAAGCACTTAACGTATTAGGCAACTATACTCAGTTAGCAGTAGCAGACTTTACGAATCAAAACTCGCCGGAGGAATTTACCTGGAGAAAATACGCCAATAACCAACAACTGGAAGTAGACAATTATCCTCCTGCTAATTTTGGCAATGGAAAAACAAGTCCATCTCAAAATTTAGTCGATGCATTTCCGGCCTCCAATGGGTTTCCTATTACAGACTCAAGATCCGGATTTAATGCTGCTGTCCCATACCTCAATCGGGATCCTCGACTCGAACGGACTGTTTACAGAAATGAACAAATTTTGCCTTTTGATGTAGTAGGCGCGAATGATCGAGCATTGGCAACCTTTGTAGGAGGACGCGACACACGCAGTGTATTTCCCAATGCAACCCGTACCGGCTATTACCTTCGTAAATGGCTTTCTGTGGCAGACAGATCTACGAGTGTCACAGGTATAAATAGTACCCATCATTACTATGCCATGATTCGTAGGGCAGAGATCTATCTTAACTATATAGAAGCGTCTAATGAAGCCTATGGCCCTACAGGTGTAGGTCCAGGCTCTACTAAATCTGCTGCTACTGTTCTGAAAGAGCTTCGTACAGCTGCTCTCATCACATCTAATGTCTATGTAGACGAGATTGCCGCTAAAGGAAAAGAGGCATTTCGTAAACTTATTCAGAATGAACGGCGTATAGAATTAGCGTTTGAGAATCAGCGGTATTTTGATATGAGAAGATGGGTATTGCCGCTTAATGAATCTGTCAAGGGTATTGAAATAACCCCAACAGTTCCTGGTCAGTTTACCTATAAAGAAGTGGAAGTAGAAAAACGCAATTTTAATAATATTCGGGATTACTATATGCCACTTCCCTATGATGAACTACTCAAAAGTCCTAATATGAAAAATAACCTTGGGTGGTAGAGTGGAATACAAGGGTTGATAGCCAACAGGTGTATACAAACTATGTACCTATTGGATATCAACCCTGTCTGCCAACAAGCAGGTATTCTACTTTATAATAAATGTTATTATTTATTCCCTTTCGGGTGACAAAGTTTAATTTTACAAATTTTTGATTTACGAAAACATCGCCCGAAAGGGAATAAAATTTCATAAATCGCATACACGCATGATACCTAGACATACACACATGCGAGTAATAATTTTTTAACTAATCAAGTTTAATTTTATATAGACACATATGAAATCCATTCATAAATTACTACTATTCCTATTTGTAGCAGGCATGCTATTTTCCTGCGAAAAGTATGAGGATTATGTGACAGACTTTCCTTATTCATCTGTTTATTTTGCGTCTCAAAAACCCGTTCGTACCATTGTAGCTTATGATCAGATGACCTTTAAAATGGGGGTTGCACTTTCTGGAAAAAGAGAAAATACAGTAGATGAAACTGCTGAATTTCAGATATTTCCCAAGCTCTTAGATAGTACAGATATAGTAGGTCCCAACAAATTTACTTTACTGCCTGCGGACTATTATACGCTGAGTAATACCAACACGATTACTATACCTAGTGGAAGATTCATAGGGGACATCACTGTCACACTCAATAAAGACAAATTCACATCTGATCCGCTTTCGACAGCCAATACGTATGCGATTCCATTAAAACTGATCAAGACTTCTGCTGATTCTATACTAGCAAGCAAGAGTCATACTATACTGATAGTGAAATATATAAGCCCACTACATGGATTCTATTACCGTAAAGGTGCAGAAAAATTCAAGAAAAACGGAAATGGCGCAGATACTACGACAGTCTATAATAACCCTGATCTTAGTAGAAATGTTGTATGGGGATTAACTACACTAGACCTGAACTCCGTAATTACATCTGGTGTTGGAACCCTGACTAGTACCAATGGCACATTAAAACTGACAAAGAATGCAGACAATACGGTCGTTATAAGCAAAAATGGTACACTTGGAACAGTTACAGCTGTGAGCGGAGCTGGCACCTATAATCCTACTAAACGAGAGTTTTATTTACAATACAACTATACAAATGCGGCTATCCAGTATGCAGTAACGGACACATTGATATTACGTAGATTGCCAGAGTTAGAATTGAAATACGAAGAATGGTAGTAGAAAATCCTAAAAAAATAAAGGCAGAAGAAATATCTTCTGCCTTTATTTTTTACCTTCCAATGGCTACTTTTTTCAAAATTGTATCTACAATGTGGGCAGGTGTAATGCCATCTACCTCGGCTTCGTAGTTGAGTAAGATTCGGTGATTGAGTACATCCATAGCTACTTCCTTGATGTCTTCTGGCAATACATAGTCCCGTTCATTGATGTAGGCCATTGCCTTAGCTGCCCGGTTGAGGTTGATAGAAGCCCGTGGCGATGCCCCAAACTGCACATAGTGAGCCTCATCCTTCATGCCATAGTCTTGCGGTTGCCGTGTCGCAAAGACTAGCTCAATGATGTATTTTTCCAGCGACTCCGAGATGGTCACTTTGTTGATTTCGTTGCGGATGTTAAAAATGTCATCTTTATGAATTACCGGATTTACCTGTCCGCTAAAGTTCATATTCGCCATCCGACGCATCACTTCCAGTTCCTGATTTTTGTCTAGGTAGTTGACAAACACCTTCATCATAAAACGGTCTACTTGGGCTTCAGGCAGTGGATAGGTTCCCTCCTGCTCTACTGGGTTTTGGGTGGCCATCACCAGAAATGGCTTATCCAACATAAACGTAGTTTCGCCGATAGTCACCTGACGTTCCTGCATGGCCTCCAGCAAAGCCGACTGTACCTTGGCCGGAGCCCGGTTTATCTCATCGGCTAAAATCAGATTGGCAAATACAGGCCCCTTTTTTACTTCAAACTCTCCCGTTTTCTGGTTGTAAATCATCGTACCCACTAGGTCGGCAGGTAGTAGGTCGGGGGTGAACTGGATGCGTTGAAAATTCAGGTACAACACCTGTGACAAAGTATTAACGATCAGGGTTTTGGCCAATCCAGGAACTCCTTCCAGCAGAATATGACCTCCCGTAAAAAGTCCAATCAGGAGTCGGTTCAGTAAATATTCCCGCCCAACAATCACTTTGCTGACTTCCCCTAGTACTTGTCTAATTTTAAACTGATGGTGTTTGATTTTGTCTGTCTCAGAAATATCCATATACTATTTATAAAAATCAGATGTTTTTTCTTGTGTGGCACAAGTAAGGATTAAAAAATGTAAAAAGAAAATACCTGTAGGGGCGAAAAATCTTTCGCTTGGTGATTGCCACACTCAAATTCTCAGACCATCGTTGCCCAACAGATGCGTTTGTACCCTGTCGTTCGGTTGTCGTTACACTGGGCGAAAGATCCCCCCCCTACAAAAATCACCACTTTCTAAAGGGCATCTCTAAAAACCCAAAACATAGAGAACTCGGCTTATTTGACATCGACTTTCGTATCGAAAAACTCATCAAATTGGGTGACCCTTTGCACAGATTGAGCTTGGGTATTGATTTTGAGCTTTTTAGACCCTTGCTCGAAGAATCCCTCTATAAAGAGCCTAAAGGCTTGGGCACAAGACCCAGCTACGACTATGTTTTGATGTTTAAAATACTAATCTTACAGAGATATTTTAATCTTTCTGACGAACTTATCGATGAAAAAGATGCCCATCAACCCCTCTATGCAGATAGTGCGTATACAGGGGTGGACTTACATAACAGACTAATAAAGAAGGATATGGATCTAAAACAATCAATAACTTAGGCAATAACATTGAAAAATAAGTAACCTCTGTGACAATTAAACAAATTGTAGTGTCTTGAAAAAGGGGTTTTTAGAGATGTCCTGAAGGCAACGCATCAAACAATTATTTTTTAAAAACCTGTGTAGTCAGATTATTTAAGGCTTCCAGTTTAGCCTGAAAATCACCTTTAATCTGGTTACGAATGGTTTGCAGGTTGTCAAGCAATTGCTGGGTAGAGTCAGGTAGGGCTTCTTCGAGGTATTCGCGGATACGTTTGGCCAAGGTAGGAGACTTGCCATTGGTAGAAATGGCTATTTTCATGTCACCTTTTTTTACAATGGAGCCTAGGTAAAAATCACACAGGTCGGGGGTGTCGGCTACATTGGCCAGAATACGACGTTGCCGGGCTTCGGCTTTGATCTGCTCACTTACTTGCCGTACACCAGTAGCGGCAATCACGAGGTCTTTATCATCCAGATCCGATGGTTCAAATGCCTTTTCGATCAGGTATACATTGGGATAGCTGGCTGCCAATTCCCGAACCTGTTCCGAAATCCAGATGGCAACCACGGTGACAGGTGTCGCCGGACTATTGCGTAACACAGCAGAGAGTTTCTCATGGCCAATATTCCCCCCTCCTACAATGAGCAATTGCAACTGTTCCAGTTTCAAAAAAACCGGAAATAACAGATTTCCTTCCCGTTCCATAAAAAATGAATAATGATCTGAACCTTGATTTTCCTGATTTCAGGATTAGCGTGATTTCGTCTGAACCTTGACTTACTTGAGTCTAGGATTATCTTGATAGCTTGGTAGTCAAGTTACTATTTTAATCCCAAGAATCAAGGTTCAGACAGGCAACAGCCTTATCTTATCTTCCAAGGCGTTTCCTGATAACAGCTCTGATCCGGGACATTTTTTCCTGATTTTTCTTACTGGATCGATACCACAGATATCCTACAATACTGATAGACAGGTACGGCATAGCCAGCAAAAACAGTATACCCTTGTTAAGTCCAGCCCCGATGGTTGACTCCCCACTGCTCAGGCTAGACTCTATAGTAGCCCGGCACATGGCACACTGGGCCTGTGCCTCTATACTAGCAGCCAGCACCACTACCGCAACCAGCCCACACACAGTAACAAATGTTTTCTTATTCATAGCCTGCCTATTTTTAGTTGTTCTATTGATAATATGGACTGATAAGCATATACACGATTACGCCCGTCACAGAGACATACAGCCAGATCGGATACGCCCATTTTACAATCTTTTTATGTCTGTCAATCTGGTCTGTCAGGGCATAATACAAGGCCATTAAGACAAACCGCACCACTACAATTGATAATATAATGTGGGTAATGAGCAAAAATAAATATACAGGCCGCAACGGGTTTTCTTTGGGAAACACTGTATGGGCATTGGTCAGATGATAAATCACATAACTAACCAAAAACAAAGCTCCCAACCCTACGGCTGTGGCCATCATGAAGCGGTGCATACGGATATTTTTCTGTTTGATAGCCGCTAGTCCCGCCAACAGTAATATGGTTGTCAGAGAGTTGATACATGCGTTCAGGGCAGGTAAATTTTTGGTCCACTCACCCAGGTATACTTTTTGTGGAATGCCCAACAATACAGCCACAGCCACCGGAATGGCAATAGACAGAATAGTAATGGTTCGTTGATAGGATTTGTGTTGATTTTCAGTGAGTACAGACATAGGCAATATTTAGATGAGTAAGTTAGTAAATGAGTAAACTCTTTTATTGGCACATTGTTAAGAAACGGTTTTAAAAGCTATGTGGTTAGCGACTAGCAACCAACCAAACTTTTAAAATGAGCCAGTAAAGAGTTTTTGTATACTCATTTACTCATTGTTTTAAAACAGTTTCTTAGGGCTGCAGGGCATATTCTCGCAGTAGTACATCTATTTCTGTCATCATCCGGTCTACTTCTTTTCGGTTGGTTCCGTCATAATAGCCACGGATGTAGCCATCCCGGTCTACCATCACAAATTTATCGGTATGCACAAACTGATCTTCTAGGTTATTGGCCAACGGATCGTTTTCCTTGGCAGTCACCTTATACCCAAATTTTGCCAACGCATACAATTTACTTTTGTCCCCAGTGAGCAGGTTCCATTTCTGGGCCTGGGCCTGGTACAGGTTGGCGTAAGTCTTCAGAGCAGCGATAGTATCGTTTTCTGGATCTACTGAAAAAGAAACAATCTCTACCGCCGAATTGTTCAGGTAGTGTTCCTGTACACGTATCATTTGCGACGACATTTTTTTACAAATGCCTGGGCAGCGGGTAAAAAAGAAATCTGCGACATGAATCTTCCCCTCTAACCGACTGCTGGAAAAAGGCTTACCTTCTTGATTGGTAAAGTTAAAGGGAGGAATGGTATGAAAAACGGTGTCCATGATTTCTTTTCCATAAACCATTTTTTTCGCTAATTGGACAGCTCCTGTGGTTGAATCATGGACAGGATAGTAGCGGCGGATGCCTTTTCCGTAGTGGCTTTCACTAGACGAAAAAAACATAAAAACTATAAAAGCCGGTAATGCCAATAAAATCAGCAGTACACCGGCTTGCATCAATCGTTTCATGGAATTTAGAATAAACTATGAATGTTGGAACCATGAACTACGCATATTGTACTGAACGTCAACATACGTAGTTCATGGCTTCTAACCTACCATCACTGACGCAGGTCGTAGATAGAACTACCTTCCATCAATAAGGCAACAATGAACCAGACCACAAAGATAGTAGGAATCAGAATAGACCAAAGCAGCATTTTTACCTCGCCTTTCAGGTGCATAAATTCAGACACAATATAAAAAGCTTTTACGATGGTCATCCCTACGAAAATAGCTACTTTCAAGGTATGCCAGCTTGGAGGAAACAGGAAAGCTACGGCAAATTCACACAAAGTGATAAACAGAAGAATCCAGAATACCCGCCAGATGGCTTTGGTTTGAGGTTTTGGTATCTCTCTTTGTGCCGCAGGCGTATGTACATTAGGTGTTGCCATATACGTCAGAATATAAAATCAGTCAGTAAATAAATAATATACTATATTAAGAATGAGTAAATGAGCAAGTTAGCAAATGAGTAAATAAAAAATATCTCCTCTTCATTCAATCACTGGCTCATTTTCAAGGCTTGGGTTGTGGCTATACCTAGTGGCATAGCCACCCAATTCCATTTTAAAACCATTTCTTGGATGAGATGCTTAGACCAGGTAAAAGAAGGTAAACACAAATACCCACACCAAGTCTACAAAGTGCCAGTATAAGCCTACTTTTTCTACCATTTCGTAATGTCCCCGACGTTCGTATACGCCCATTGTCGTATTATAGAAAATCAGAATATTTAAGATTACACCACTGAACACGTGTGTACCATGGAAACCTGTAATAAAGAAAAACAGATCGGCAAACAACGGCGGCCCATACTGATTTTGAATCAAATTGGCTCCAAAGAATGTAGCTTTATGTTCAACCCATTTTCCATTTTCAAACACACGGGTCAGGGCTCCTTCTTCGCCATGAATAAAGTGTGACCATTCCCAGGCTTGGCAACCCAAAAAGGTGATACCACCCAGAATAGTCCACAGCATCCACTTTTCTACATCATTTCTATCCATCCGGTGACCAGCTTCTACGGCTAGTACCATTGTTACACTACTCATAATCAGGATAAACGTCATAATCCCTACAAATACCAGCGGAAGAGGTACACCATGCAGAAAGGGCACAGATTTGAATACTTCTTCAGGAATAGGCCAGTACAGGTTTGAAAATATAAAACCAGGACCGTGAATGGCTGCATCATAGGCATCAGCTCCGAATCGGTTCAGACCATAGGTGATCAATAATGCAGAAAAGGAAAATGTGTCAGAAAGTAGAAAAAACCACATCATCAGCTTTCCATAGCTGGCTTTCATGGGTTCTATTCCTCCGCCCCATAGTCTTTTAGGAGAAACCTCCGGTGTTACTACTGTTGCCATACGTAATTAAGTAATTAATAAAAAGTTATGAGTTTTATGTTTGCAGTCAGTTGCCAAACGAAAGCCCAAAAATAGTATCATTTTTAATAAATGAACTTTCAGACAGACAATATTTTTTAAAGTTTTATGCAAAAAGCAAAAATCCGAATAAGTATAACCAGAGAATATCCAGAAAATGCCAGTAGGTTGCACACATCTCCAGGCGTGTCAGGGCTTTGGCATGTACGTCGTTCTTCAATGACACTACCCACATAATTAGCAAAAATACAATTCCTGTAATTAAATGAAAAGCATGTAATCCTGTTAAAACATACAAGAATGAACCCGACGGATTTCCTTGTAGCAGTATATTCCGCTGCTGTAAATCCTGCCAGCCCATCCATTGCATAACCAGAAATACAATTCCTAATACAAAGGTAATGCTGATAGCTATTTTCAAAGTCCCCAGGTTATCTTTTTTGGCCGAAAAATACGCCCATTGCATGGTTAGACTACTGGCAATAATCACCAGTGAAGAAGTCCAGAATACTTGTGGAAGGTCAAATGCCTGCCAGTTACCGTCTCCCTTGCGTACAATATAGGCACTACTCATGGCCGCAAAAATCATAACAATACTTACAATAAACAACCACAATGCAAATTTCTTCGGATGCATAGAAAGGGTTTCCTGTGGTTCTTCTGGTATTGCACCCAATTCTAGTTTCTGTTCCATATCTCTTTTTTTAATTTGTTTAAAGGCAGAATCTATGTATACAAACAATCTCTTCTAGGTTCACCCTTTTCACAAGGGCTACACTCTTATCACAGGGCTATACCCTGTGCTATCGTATTACGCCCTTTCAGGGCTTTTTAATAGGATAGAAGTTCTACTCTACTATACCTATTTACATTTTATCCAGCAAAAAGGCAATCTGAATGACAGGCAAATACAAAAATGAGCCAAACATCATCTGCAAGGCTGCTTTATCACTTTGTTTACGCATCAGGTGAAAGGTTTGAGCCAAAAACAGAATGCCACATACCATCGTAATAATAGCCGAGTTGACACCCGTCATACCCAGTTTGAAAGGTACCCAGCTTAAGGGTAACAAGAACAAGGTATAAATCATGATCTGTACAGCTGTATCAAAATCTTTTTTTCCTTTCGCTGGCAACAGTTTAAAGCCTGCTTTCTGATAATCATCATTACCAACCCAGGCAATTGCCCAGAAATGGGGAAATTGCCAGAAAAACTGAATGGCAAACAAAATACCTGGCTCCAGTCCAAACTGATTGGTAGCCGCTACCCATCCGATCATTGGCGGAAAAGCACCAGGAAAGGCTCCAACAAATACTGCCAACGGCCCTACCCGCTTCAAAGGTGTATAGACAAATCCGTATAACACAAATGATAAGACTGCCAATGCAGCTGCTCTGCCATTAAAAAAGACCAGAAAGATTGTGATTGAAAAGACTAGCAATATACTTGTCAGAATCCAGGCTTCAGTAGCATTGACCCGTGCCGTAGGTAAGGGCCGGTTCTGCGTACGACGCATCAGCTTGTCTAGCTCCGTTTCTTTGATCTGATTGACAATATTAGAAGCTCCAGTAATAGCTAGTCCAGCCAGAATAAACCATACAAATTTTCCCCACTGCAATGGTTGTGACATGGCCAACAAGTAACCAAATGCTCCAGAAAAAGCAACCAATGCAGCCAGACGAAATTTCAACAACTCGAAATAGGCCCTTGCCTTATTTCCTACCAGACTTACGACAGAAACAGATGACTCTACGGATGACATTTATTTGCTAATTGATTGATTTTCATACATATACCTACGACTCAAGCCAAAGACACTCGGATTGAAACGCATCAGCAGTACAAATTGTACGCCTAAAATTAACGTAGCCACCAGCAAATGTACAGGTTGTAAAAAAGCTGGAATACCCATATAGCCCATAACCACACCCGTGCCGATTTCTACCCCAACAAGCCCTGCCAGTATAAACACACGATTACGGATAGATCGGCTCGTAACTTGTTGTTTTTTCAGTAAATACAGCATCCATACATGTGTACCCAATACCAACCACGAAAATGAACGATGCAGATAAAATCGGGCTCCTACCTCCTCTATCCATCGGTATCGTTCCTGTTCTCCTAATTCAACGACCAGTCTGTCAATAGCTTCGCGTACCTGTGTGCCTAAAACAACTTGCAGCAATGAGATACCCATAGATATAATCAAAATACCTGTTAATAACAGGTTTCCTGTGCTGGCTTCAGGTACAGAAGTATGGCTCCACGACCGTCCAACTGCCCAGAGTAATAACCATACAATCCCAATGGCCAGCATCATATGAAGGGTAATAATTCCAGGAAGCAGATTGGTAGATACCACAATAGAACCTATCCAACCTTCCAGTAAAACCCCCACAAAGGCAGACAAACACAGCAGAAAAATGGTACGATCTGTCCGAAAATACCGAAATGAAAAGAGTACAGTCAGAAAGATAAACACCCCAATCAATACTCCAACCAGACGGTTGAGATACTCAATCCAAGTTCGGACAGGATTAAAAGCGGCTTCTTCATAGATAGAAGAATCGTGTGTAAGGGTGTAAGCTAGATCTTTGAAACCTAGTTTTTCTAGGTATACTGCCAGTTTCTCATTCTTAGTTTTTCGTTTCTGTGCATACACTTCCCGGTAATCAGCAGGAAGCTGTGAAACATGTGTAGGAGGCACCCAACTGCCAAAACATTTAGGCCAATCTGGGCATCCCATACCAGAACCTGTGCTTCGCACTATTCCTCCTACGAGGATCAGCAGGTATACAAAAACAACAGTTATAATACCCCATTTCTGAAAAGCATTATAACTGTTGTTTTCTGGGTTATTCATTGTGTCTAATTAATGTCCTACGGAATGACTACTTACTTTAATATCTGTATACAACTCTTCTTCATCTATTTCATGCGGCAGATTAGATTCAGGTGTGGCAGCATAAGGAACTGTTTGCGGGATAAAATCATCTGTTGCATTCGGCTTGCTGTAGTCATACGGCCACCGATATACTGTTGGAATTTCGCCAACCCAGTTTCCATGTCCTGGAAAAATCGGTGTTGTCCACTCCAATGTATTGGAACGCCATGGGTTCTGTACTGTTTTCCGTCCTTTGAATATGCTATAGAAGAAATTGAAACCAAACAATAGCTGAGCAGAGAACGTGACAATAGCCGCAATACTAATAAACATATTCATATCCGTAAACGACTGAGAGAAATCAAAGTTGGTAAACGAATAATATCTTCTTGGGAAACCTGCAATACCAATATAGTGCATAGGAAAAAACACCAGATAAACACCAATGAACGTCATCCAGAAGTGAATGTAGCCAAGTTTAGGATCTATCACACGGCCAAACATTTTCGGAAACCAGTGATAAACACCCGCCATCATTCCAAAGAATGAGGCACTACCCATTACTAGGTGAAAGTGAGCTACAACAAAGTATGTATCATGCAGTTGAATATCAATAGCCGAGTTTCCTAAAGCTACACCTGTCAAACCACCAGAAATAAACAAGGATACCAGACCAATCGAGAATAGCATGGCGGGTGTAAAGACTATATTTCCACGCCAGAGAGTGGTAATATAGTTAAACGCCTTGACAGCAGATGGCACAGCAATGATCAGGGTCAGGAACATAAAGATAGAACCCAAAAACGGATTCATACCCGTCACAAACATATGGTGAGCCCATACAATAAAGGACAGAACCATGATAGCCAGCATCGAAACAATCATGGCACGATAGCCAAAGATAGGTTTGCGAGAATTGGTGGCAATGATCTCTGAAGTAATCCCTAAAGCAGGTAACAATACAATGTATACCTCTGGATGCCCCAAGAACCAGAACAAGTGCTGGAATAGCACTGGGCTACCTCCTTTATTGGTCAATGCTTGGTTGGCAATATAAATATCTGACAAGAAGAAGCTTGTACCAAACTCACGGTCAAAGATCAACAGCAAAGCTGCTGAAAACAACACGGGAAACGAAAGTACACCAATAATTGCTGTAATAAAGAATGCCCAGATCGTCAATGGCAGACGGGAGAACGTCATTCCTTTGGTACGTAGGTTGATAACCGTCGTAATATAGTTGATCCCCCCTAGCAAGCTGGAAACAATAAAGAATGCCATACTTAACAACCAGAGTGTCATCCCTAGCTCAGAACCTGGGTTTGCCTGCTTCAAGGCACTTAATGGCGGATAAACAGTCCAGCCACCTCCCGCAGGGCCTGTACTAAGGAACAATGAAGTAAACATCAGGGCACTGGACAGGAAGAAGAACCAGTAGGATAGCATATTCAGGAATCCCGAAGCCATGTCACGTGCACCAATTTGCAAAGGAATCAGGAAGTTACTAAACGTTCCACTTAACCCAGCTGTCAATACAAAGAATACCATGATGGTACCATGCATGGTAACCAAGGCCAGATAAAAGTTAGCATCCAGTTTACCTGACTCATCTATCCAACCACCCAGCAATGGTTTCAGCCAATGGAATTTAGCATCTGGAAAACCTAATTGCAAACGGAATAGAATGGATAAAAAACCTCCGATAAAAGCCCATAGCAAACCAGTAATCAGGTACTGTTTAGCAATAACCTTGTGGTCTTCACTAAAAATATATTTTCTGATAAACCCAAGTTCGTGGTGTTCATGTTCATGATCGTGCTCATGTCCATGTGCTGTCATTTCAAGATCTATTGTTGCCATAAACGGTATATTTTATTTCTGATAGAGAAACAAGATTCTATTCGTATCGTACTTTTTTATAATGGATCTGCCTATAGTTATTTGCTTGCCACAGGTTGGATACCTACAGGAGCTAGAGCTGTGTTTTCAGTAGCTGTAGAATCTGCCGACGCATTCTCTACAGGAGCAGCTTCTATTCCACCAGCCTTGATTGCTTTTTCTTTTAGATTCGCAGGCACTTTTGCCAGATAGTCTGGATTGCTAGCCAAGAACGACTTCTTGGAAGCTACCCATTTGGCATAGTCTTCGGGTTCATCTACGACTATGAGTGTCCGCATCGAAAAATGTCCACGTCCACAAACTTCAGTACAGGCCAGTTCATAATTAAAATTGGGGTTATTCAATTCTGTCTGCATTTCTGCTGTGCTTTTTTCAGGCACAAACCAGAACTGTGTCTGCATACCTGGAACTGCGTCCATCTTCAGACGAAAATGAGGCATAAACACACTATGCAATACATCACGGGCATGAATCTTTAATAAGACAGGTTTTCCTTTAGGCAAATGAATTTCACCTGCAATGAAATCATCAAATGAATTTTCATCTGTAAAATCAATTCCTACCTCATTAGTTGCATCAATCAACCGGAAATCATATCGTCCAAGTTCGGCTTTACTCGTACCTAGCATCTTATTCTTGTCTCCAGGATAACGAACAATCCAGTTAAACTGCTTGCCGACTAGCTCAACAACTGTAGCATCCTGTGGCGCAGGCTTCGTGATGTCTCTCCATACCCACCAGCCTGAGATCACCAATACGGTTAGCACAATTCCGGGTATGACCGTCCATACAAGTTCTAGACTATTATTATGCGGATAAAATGTAGCCCGATTGCTTTCTTTGTACTGGTATTTGAAAGGAAAATAGAATAACAGAATATGCGTACCAAAAAACACAGAGCCAATCACACCCATTGTAATCCAGAATAAATTATCTGTCCGGACACCATGCTGAGAGGAAGAATCTGGCAAAAAGAACTCAGATGCATAAAAAGAAAGCCAGGTTGCTCCAATAAAACCTGCTACTAGAAAAACCAGAAACAGGGCTGCATTTAATTTATTGCTAGTTCCACTTCTTTCATCTGACTGCTTTGCAACAGAAATCAAGTTCTGAACTTTGAGAACAGTTGCCAGAATTGCCAGTAGAAGAATTAAGCCTACGATGATAATTATAGTGAGCATACGTTACAGAATTTGGTATAATTGATAGAATTATAACCTCCAGATAAATATAAATAGGTAACAAATAATCAATAGATTCAATTCAAAATCAACCTTATATATTGTGGTGTAGACTTTCTTCCAGCATTGGGTGGTTTTTAGGAATTAAAGGTACTTTTGACAGCATGGTTCCTATGACCAGTACAAATACGCCCGCATAAACTGCAATCACACCTAGTTCCATAAACCCGATTCCACCTTCTTCTCCCATAATATATGGAGTCATGTTCAGGAAGAAGTCCAACCAGTGACCAGCCAGAATACCACATGCCACAATTTGCAGAAAACGCATTTTACGTTTGGCATCACGGGTCATCAATGCCAAGAACGGGAATACAAAGTTCACTAAAATATTGACAAAGAACAAAGGCTTGTAATGACTCTCGAAAATATAGTTAAAGTGTTCAATCTCTTCTGGAATGTTGGCATAGTAAATCAACATAAACTGTGCAAACCACACGTATGTCCAGAAAATACTGAAGGCAAACATAAATTTACCCAAGTCATGAAGGTGATTTTCGGTCACCATGGGCAGATAGCCTTTTTTCTTCAATGAAATAACCGTTAGGGTAATCGTGGCCAGAGAAGCTACCCACCAGCTAGCAAATGTATACCAGCCATACATGGTACTAAACCAGTGTGGATCAACAGACATAGACCAGTCCCAAGCAGACATGGAAGAAGTAACAGCAAAGAAAATGATAAAGATCACTGACCAAACGATGCTTTTGTCATGGTGTCTGAGGTCTTTGTCAACATCTTGCTGCAAGGTTTGTTTGCGAATGATCCAGAACAGGCTAAACCAACCCACAATATAGACTACCATCCGTAGCAAGAAGAAACCTTCCGTTAAAAACCATGTTTTAGAAGCAATAACTTCATCAAACTCAGGTCCGCCTTCTTGGGTAAGTCCAGGATGCGTCCAGTGAAACAGTTCATGTTTAGCTACCAGAAAATAAATGATCATCAATACCCCACCAATCGGCAGGAAGAAGCCAAATGACTGAGGAATACGAAGAAGGATGCTAGACCAACCCGCCCAGGCTGCATATTGTACAGCCACAAAGAAAACGCCACACAAGGCAATCCCCGTAAAATACACGTTATTAATCCAAAGATTGGTAAATAACCGCTTTGCCCAAAGAGCCATTCCGTGGTGTTCTTCATGTCCACCAGCGGCATGTTCGCCGCCATGTGCACCATGCACTTCATGGCCGCCTACAGTTGCCAGAATAATTCCCAATATGATTAACAAAATACCCACGCCTATTGCAATAAAGGCACTATTGCGGGTTTTTGATTCAAAAACGTATTGCTCGTCCAGATTGTATGAAATGTGATGTTCAGCCATTGCTAAACCGGGATTGAATGTGATAAATAATTTTCCTATCGTAAAGTTCTGTCTGGGATTACTGCTTTTGCAGCGTACGTACATACTGAACAATCTTCCAACGTTCAGAAGGATCCACTTGTGAAGCATGTGGCCACATCCGTCCTTTTCCATGGGTAATAACATGGAAAATGTGTCCATCATTCATATCCTTATATCCAGAACCTGCATAATTAGGCACACCTTTATATACTTTACCTACCTCTCCGTCTCCTTTTCCGGTGGCACCGTGACAATGTTGACAATACCGCTCATATAAAACCTTTCCTTGTGCCAGACTTTGATCTGTGGTAGGAATAGGATTTCTCAGTATTCGTTCAGCAATGCCAATGCTGTCCTTGTGAATAGAATAAATCATCAGATCCGTTGTAACTGTGCTATCTGATTTATAAACAGTTTGATAATGTCTCCGAGCCACTGTTCCTTTGACAGGCAACCAGAGGTTATTTCCACCACCTTTGGGATTGAATTTGTTCTTAAAATCTGACTCTTGACGGAATGGCTCATACGAAATGGCATGATACATATTAGGGGCATATTCTATACCCGGATTATTGTGATCCTGCTGGCAAGCCATGGTCAAAGATAATATGGCAATAAAACCCAGAACTGTTATTTTTTTCAAATGATTCATATAAAGCAGAACCGATAGTAATAGAAAGATTTTCTTTTGGATGCAAATACTTGTTACGCCAGTTCGCCTGGTTTTACAATCTTGGCAGAGACTTCAATAGCTCCATAACTTTTCAGAATAGAAGTAATCTGCTCTGAATCTAGTTTATTTTTTGTTGTATCTACAGCTACAATAAATTTATCATCTGTACAACGGCTATCAAACAGGAAAGGCTTCTTTCCAGGCCACAAATTGCTGACAGTCAAAAATGTAGCCACCATACCTAGTGAAGCAAACAGAACAGTTCCTTCAAAACCCACAGGTACCAGAACGGGAGGAGATACAAAGTTTTTACCTCCGACATTCATTGGCCAGTCAAAACCCATTGTCCATACCATCAGCGTAATGACACAAGTAAAGCCTGTAAGGCCAAACATAAATGCCGCACGTGACATCCAACTACGTTCATAACCTAGAATCTCGTCTAGTCCATGAATAGGAAAGGGGGTATAGACTTCATGAATTTTCACGCCACTGTTGCGGATTTTTTTCACGCCTGACATAAGTACGTCTTCGTCATCAAAAACGCCTACCAGAAATTTACTCTCAATATGATTATGATTTTCCATGAATGCTTCGAAAACCGAATGAATGAGCGAACAAGTTATATATGCTTAGTCTTATTTAGTCTTGATTGAATGCAGGACGCGTCTGATAATCAGGCTGTGCCACTGAAGATTTTTTCGCATGCGCCACTGGTGCTGAAGAAGACTTCAGGATAGCTTTTACTTCTGCCATGTTGATTACTGGCAGGAATTTAGCAAACAGGAAGAAGCATGTGAAGAAGAATCCAAATGTATACAGGTAACACAGTACGTCTACATAGGTAGGGATAAACATCGCCCAGCTAGATGGCACATAGTCCCGGTGCAGAGAGGTAGCAATGATCACGAAACGTTCAAACCACATACCGATGTTTACCACAATTGAAAGGATAAAGGTAGCCACTACGCTGGTACGGATTTTCTTGAACCACAACAGCTGTGGAGAGATTACGTTACAGCTCATCATAGACCAGTATGCCCACCAGTAAGGTCCGGCCATACGGTTCAAAAATGCATACCGCTCATACTGTACACCTGAATACCAAGCAATAAAGAACTCTGTAATATAGGCTACACCTACAATTGAACCCGTTAGAATAATGATTTTATTCATAGATTCAATGTGGCCGATGGTAATATAATCTTTCATCCGGAATACTTCACGAGTAACCAACATCAGGGTCAATACCATGGCAAAGCCTGAGAAAATAGCTCCAGCAACGAAATAGGGAGGAAAGATAGTGGTGTGCCAGCCAGGAATGACAGACGTAGCAAAGTCAAAACTCACAATGGTGTGTACTGAAAGTACCAGGGGGGTAGATAAACCTGCCAGAATCAAACTGACAGTTTCGTAATGCTGCCAAGATTTGGTAGCTCCATCCCATCCAAAACTAAGTGTACCATAAATGATACGAGAAGTTTTATTTTTTGCCCGATCACGGATCGTAGCCAAATCAGGAATCAATCCAATATACCAGAATACCAGAGACACAGTCAGATAAGTACTAATCGCAAACACGTCCCAGACCAGTGGGGAATTAAAGTTTACCCACAACGGACCAAATGTGTTGGGTAGAGGCAACGCCCAATAGGCCAGCCACGTTCTTCCCATGTGCATCAGGATGTAACTACCCGCACACAAAACGGCAAAAATCGTCATCGCCTCTGCTGCACGGTTAATAGACGTTCTCCATTTCTGACGGAACAGCAACAGGATGGCAGAAATCAGCGTACCTGCGTGACCAATACCTACCCACCACACGAAGTTGGTAATATCCCAAGCCCAACCTACGGTTTTGTTCAACCCCCACTCCCCAATACCAAACCAGAATACACGGTATAAACCGAATCCTCCGATACCTAAAACAATCACAGACACCAGAAAGGAAACATTCCATAACATGGTAGGTTTACCTTCTACCTGGCGACAGATGTCTTCGGTAATGTCGCCGTAGGTTTTACCGCCGGTTACTAACGGGGGTCTTACAGATGAAGTAACATGACTCATAACGAATGGTTAACTAATTTCTGATTCAACAATCTGAACTGTATGTAGACAAAAGAAACAGGATAGGAAACAAAAGACAAATTTCTGACAGTCAAAGTATTGTTTCCCTACACAAATGCACCTATTTCTACTATCTGAATTACGTATTTACAAAATGATTATCCGTTTTGTTTGAAAAACTTTCAATTTTCTCAAGCTTTATTTCTGATTTTTGTCAGATAAGAAACCTGCGGATGGGTATTGATCTCTTCCAGAATATGGAACATCCGTTCTTCTTCTTCAGCTTTGATCAGTTTGGAAATTTGGGTTTCAGGATCATTCATATCTCCAAACACAATAGCTCCTGAAGCACAGGCTGAAGCACAGGCCGTTGTAATTTCGCCATCTACTGGACGACGACGTTCTTTCTTCGCTGTCAGCTTGCCATCTTGGATGCGTTGTACACACATCGAACATTTCTCCATTACCCCACGGGTACGTACACTTACATCTGGATTCAGCACCATACGACCCAGTTCAGACTGTGACATATAGTTTACATCTGCAAATCTGTCGTCATTGGTATAGTTAAACCAGTTGAACCGGCGCACTTTATAGGGACAGTTGTTGGCACAATATCGAGTACCAAAGCAACGATTGTAAGTCATCTGGTTCAAGCCTTCTGTGCTATGGGTAGTAGCCAATACGGGACATACCGTTTCGCAAGGAGCATTGTTACAGTGCTGGCACATCATCGGTTGGAAAGTCACTTCCGGATTGGCAGCTGCTATTTCCAAGCCATGTCTGTCATCAGCGGCAGCATCACTGCTATAGTAGCGATCGATACGCAACCAGTGCATCTCCCGACGATTGATTACTTCCTGCTTTCCAACAACTGGAACGTTATTTTCTACCTGACAAGCCACCACACACGCCGCACAACCTGTACAAGAGTTCAGGTCAATAGACATGCCCCAAGAATGATTCGGATAGGAATGTCCTTTCCAGAGAGAGATCGTAGCTGCTGGTTTTTTACCTTTGGATGTGGCTACTTTCGGGAAATATCTACCAGCAGAAGGTGTTTTCTGGTATTTACTAAGGGTAGATTCCTGCACAATCGGACGAGCCATAATGGTATGGTGTGTCTGAATCTGTGCAATCATATGCGTTTCTCCAGTCTTGGTAATTTTCACACCAGAAGCCATATAAATAACTGCGCCATTGGAGACAGAGGCCAATGGATAGGCATTTGCACCTACACCATCTGCCGATTTTCCAGCAGCGGTACGTCCATACCCTAAAGCAAGACCCACCGTTCCATCAGCTTGACCTGGCTGAATCAGCACAGGAACTTTTACAGCCTTCCCTCCTACTTCTACTTGTACGACATCAGCCCCACGTTCGCCTTCTTTCAGCCCTTCCAGTTGAAGTTCGGTAGCTGTTTTCTGGCTTACTGTCAGGTAGTTATCCCAAGATGCCCGAGAAATGGGATCTGGCAACTCCTGTAACCAAGGGTTATTGGCCTGTGAACCATTTCCAATACCAATTTTCTGATACAATACCAGTTCAATCCCACTCCCAGCTGCTTTGCTTACTGCTGCAGCTGATTGCAGATCTCCTGCAAAACTTACGGAAGAAGCAGAGGTATTTTTAGGTTCAAAAACCCCGTCATGCAGTGACTGAATCCAGAACTCTTTAAAAGAACTGAATTTGCTTTGCAGAGGGAATATATTTGCTCGCCAGTAACTCTGGAGATATGCTTCATAGGAAACCTCACTACCTGCCCAAGTCAAAAGACTTTCTTGTGCGGCACGGGTATTGAAGATCGGATTAATGGTAGGCTGACATAAGCTGAAGTACCCTTTACGAGGTTCTGCATCATTCCAAGCTTCCAAAAAGTTATGATCTGGACAGATAAAATCACATTTTGAAGACGTTTCATCCGCATGATCAGAGAATGAAACTTTTAAAGAGACTTTTTGCAGGTCTTTTCCAAACTGCTCACCTGTCGGATAATCGTATACAGGATTGACATGGTAGAAAATCACAGCTCCAACTTGTCCTTGGGCTACGTCTTTCACAAAATCAGCCATGGCTGCATCATTACCAGCTTTCAGCGTAGCATGGGCATCCAAATCAATAGTAGATCCGTAAGATCCTAGCATACTATTGAGGGCATTGACAATTGTCTGAACAGACGGATCGTTCGAGCCAGCAACAACCAAGGCCTTACCTTGTGCTTTCACGAGTTCTGCGGCGGCCTCTTTTACATATTTTATATCTGTTGAAGGAGCAGAGATAGTGGTACCACCCATTTTTCTAGCCACAGCATTATACAAGGCAGCGGCTACCAGTCCTTCCTGAGAAGGCTTGATAGGTGTCCGATAATCTGCATTGGCTCCAGTAATAGACAGTGTGGTCTCGAACTGATAGTGGCGAGACATCTCTTTTTTATCTTTCCCTAACTTACGTGTTTGGGCATATTGATGCGCATAGCTGGTACTTCCTGCGGATGTACCCAGAAAATCAGCATTTCCAATCCCTACAATCACCTCTGCCTTATCAAAATGGTAGAATGGCAGCACTCCTTTTCCAAAAGAAGTCTCATTGGCCTTCAGTATACCTGAGGCAGACTGTGCATCATATACAATATGCTTTGCTGTGCTATATTTGCCGAGAAATTCCTGAATGGCGGCTTGTGTAGCAGGACTAATGATGGTCGAAGAAACCACACAAATAGATTTTCCTGAGGAGCTTACCTGTGCCAGTTGCTGCACAATGGCTGCATCCACAGACTTCCAGTCTGCTTTACTGGTTCCCTTCATAGGCCCTTCCAGACGAGTCAGGTCGTACAGGCTGAGCAAGGATGCTTGGGAACGTGTACTAGTTCCGACAGGTGTAATGCCAGAAAGTGGATTAGGTTCAATTTTAATGGGGCGACCTTCGCGGGTTTTTACCAATACACTGCTATAGCTACCATCAGTATCAAAATAGGTAGAGGCGTAGTAGTTGGCAATTGAAGCTTCTATTTCCTCTGGCTTATTCAGGTATGGAATAGCCTTTTTGACAGGCGTTTCACAGGCAGCCATAGTTACAGCAGCCATACCAAATCCCATAATTTTCAAGAAATCACGACGGGATGAAGGCATACCATCTTCTTCGCTGGCCGCTTTCGTGCCTGGCAGGGGTGTACCTTCAGGAAACTCTCTGTCGGCATTTTGTACAAAATGCGTCTGATTGCTTAATTCTTCAAGACCTTTCCAATAAACTTTATTCGAACCTTCCATATATATTTATGAAGCGGGTGTATGTACGTATGTAAGAAACAGTATTCTGCAAAAACCGAATTAATAGTGACATTTTGAACATTCCAGACCACCAATCGTAGCCACTTTCATAGGCTCTTTGCTGGCGTGAAGAGCCACTAGTTTGTCGTAATAGGCATTGTCTTTGGCATTGACCTCTGTCTTGCGGTGACAGTCTATACACCATCCCATGGTCAGTGGAGATACCTGCTCAATCACTTCCATTTTCTCCACTTCTCCGTGACAGTTTTTACATTCCAGGCCACCCACATTTACGTGTTGGGCATGATTGAAATACGCATGGTCTGGCAGATTGTGTACCCGTATCCACTCCACAGGCTGATTGCTTTCAATGGCTGTGTATAATTTTTTAATCTCAGGAGAAACATTTTTGATTACACCATGGCAGTTCATACAAATGTTTGCAGAAGGAATGCTGGCATTTTTCCATTTATTTACGGATGTATGGCAGTAATTGCAATCAATTTTATATTGCCCTGCGTGCAGTTTGTGCGAAAAATTGATCGGCTGCACTGGAGCATATCCCTGTTGCATACCTATACGCATGGTTGCATCCAAGCTAAGTTTACCTAACAAAAGCACAGCAATAATGAGAACCGCACCTTTCACTACACCCCCACTCAGTATTTTACCCCAGTCGGTTTTTTGTGCCAGTACTTCCCGCTCATCTTCTGTCAGGTCTTTTTTATCACTCAAAAACCGGGTCAGTAGTGTCACAATCATAATCAACACCAGCAGCACCAAGAACAAAACAAACAACAGGGCTACCAGAATGATGGTAAAGTACTGCGTAGATAACCCGCCTTCTTCTGTAGGTGCAACTGCTGTTCCCGAACCATCTGTAGCAACAGCGGCGGCGGCAGTAGGAGCAGAGGCAATGTATGCTAGTATATTATCAACCTGTGCATTAGAGAAATCAAAGTTGGGCATTTGTTGCCCTGCAAACTTTGCAACAATAGCTACAGCATAGGGATCTCCACTTTCTTTAAGTTTCGTAGAATTTTTAATCCACTTGTATAACCATTCTCTTCCAGGAGTCCGCTGTTCTATTCCTTTCAAACCAGGACCTACCACTACTTCATCAGAAGTTGCGTGGCACTGTGCGCAGTTATTTTTAAATAGCGTCTCACCTGCGGCGACATCCCCACCAGCGGCAGGAGCAGCAGCAGCCGAAGCCGCTTGACTTGTAGTATCCTGCTGAGCCCATACTGGACTGCCAAGTAATACAGTAAATAGAACAACTATGGAAAAACTACACCAGATAGGGCGTAAATGCTTGACTATGTGCATAGTAAATATACTTTGTCTTATGTGTTTAATCAGAATGCTTCTCTATGGGCATACAAAGGTAGTATCGGTTTTTTTTTTCGCAAATATATTTTTATTACAAAATCGAATAGAAATTACCTGCGTATTACATTTTCACCAAACAGTGCTGATAATCAATTGATTACATTTTTTTATTTTAATAAAAATTACCAATTTAGAATGATTTTAAATAACCAATCTACCTAATTCTCCTTTTCATTTGCTTTTTTCAGCCTACTTTCATATGTTTTTAACCCAAAATTCACTTTTTCAGGCAAATTTGCAGCAAAAAGCTCTGTTTTTGTGTCTTCCACTTCATTACAGTGTATTTTATTTGAATAATACAAATTGAAAGTAAAATTTCTTTTTTTTCTTCTATTATATCCGTTTGATGCAGGATGTTGAGTAAAGGGACAGAATAGAATAAAATCCTACCTGTGTACTATATATCTCTATCCTGCCACACACCAGCAGGTTACTCTATCCTGTGTATTTGGAATGTATAGCAAATCTAACAATATATCTGCTATGAATCCTTTCTTCAATGCATTTAAACAAACGTTTCAATCTACGTATTCCAGTGAAACCCATACGTCTATGAAAGTAAAAACACGTAAAGGGTCCCATAATCAACGCCTCAATCAGACAACGGTGCGGGTTACGTTAGGCAATGAAATCACAGACTACCATTTGGACCATAGCGAAAATGAAAATCTGACAGAAATGGACTTTAGCAACTGGACACCTCTGCATAAATACTTTGGTCGCTTTCAGGGAGAGATCTTTACAGGCATCAAATATACTTATGGATATTCACTAGGCAAAGAAAAGGTAGAAAAATACGTAGAATCTATTATTGAGTATCAACAAGGTCGCCCGATAGGTGAGCAGATTTATTTCAATACTGAAGGTGATGTGATTCGAAGACTATACTTGGAAGAAAGACCTATACCTACAGCACAAGCTCAAACTGCCTGATTATAAACAAATTAACTAGATGCAAGAGTAATAAATTTCAGGTTTACTCAATAACCAAACACCTGACTTTTGCACCTATTACATAGTATTTAATACACACTCCTCCTTTTAAATAGTATCCTCTCTCAATCATGGGAGAGGATTTTTTTATGCCAAATCTGTTGGGGTATTGTAGTTTTGAAAGACCTCGGCTCTGTTTTCTGGTAGGTGTATGGTGTAGGTGTGAGCTTGTTCCAACAGGTATTTCATACTGTGTCGGGGCAGTTGACCCTGTTCAAAAAGATCATTTATTTTCTGTAAGATTCTAGCCGTATACAATCCACACAGAGGTTCCCAGTAGCCGTTTTTTTCATAGACAAAAGCCTCATATGCTGCATTTTGTGTATAGGATTGTGTCAGTACCGTCAGCACATCTGGTTTCATATCTGGCAGGTCACAGGCCAGCACCAGCCAGTCGGCGTGGGGAGCAAACCGGTGTGCCGTAAGCATAGCAGCCAGTGGCCCTCGAAACGGAACTGCATCTGTCAATAGCTGACTAGCAGGGAAAAAAGGCAGATATACTTCCTGCTGCGAAGGGTGAATGGATACATATACAGGCACATGCAACGACTGCAAGGTGTCACAGGCCACTTGTGCCCAGCTCCTATCCTGACACCTCAATAGCCCTTTATCTGTTCCCATACGGCTGCTCTGGCCACCGCAGACAGCTAGCCCTAGAAGTGAAGACGAGAGGCTGTGCATATAGGATTAAAAATGAGTAAATAGTTTTACAAATTTTATTTATGTCTATCAAGTTTTAGCCAAAATCTTTTTAAAACAGGTCAGTAGAGCTCAGGCATGCCAACTATTCAATACCATTTACCCATTTTTTAATCGCATAAATCAAGTCAGGTTGTGATGTATAGGCTTTGTTTTTCAACCCGTACAAACTCATTTTTTCGAGCTTCGCAAAGTGGACAGGTGTATGTATCAGGCAGTGCCTCAAAAGTGATACCTGCTTCAATACCGTTTTCAGGCTCTCCTATCTCGGCATCATATACACTACCACAGGCCGAACATTGGTGTACAAATACAGGCTCTGGCTGTTTGGGTTCACTGGCAAACAGGGTTTCGTCGAGCGGTTGAGAAAAAAGTTCTTCGGTTTGTTGCCCGATTCTGGTACGTAAAAATGTTTTGCAGATGCGTCGAATATGTTCACCAACGTAAGATTTTGGTAAATTTTTCTCAAAAACGAATAGTTTCCGACTATTTGGGTTAAAATCCTCTGTGTACAAAATGTCGTACAAATGGTAAGGCACATAGCTACCAAGGCGAATACCAGGCTTTCTGCGAATAATAATAGAGCCAAACACTTCAGACTTGGGTCTGGTTTGAATACCAAAACACACACCAAAAGTACGTAAGTCATTCCGATTCAGATGGTTTACAATGTCATGCTTGAGTTTAAGTCCATCTAGGCTATTATCTTCTACCTGCCAGTTGAGTTCAATGGCTGCATGGCGTACATTGATCTGATGACGGTTAAGAACTTTGTCCCATGCCAGTCGGTTTTTATCTTCAATACCTTTAATAATCAGAGATTTCCAGGGGGTAATACAGATTTGTCCAATTTTAGTCTGAAGGCAAACTTTACAGAGGTCGTGCAGAAAACTGATGGAAAAAAATTCATCCCTACGATAAATACCCAGCCAGGTTTTGTTTTCGTACCGATTAAACCCTTCGTAATAGGGCAAGCGGAAAGCTGGGAGTTCTAGTGGCTCGGCAATGGGTTTACTGATATAGCCTGTTTTCTGCGTTACAAGCTGATACAGTTGCTCGCCGTCAGCCTGGTCTTTGGCATAAAACAACTCCCGGTTTTGCCAGATTATATCTTCAATGGTTTTAGAAACAGGTGCAATGTCGTTGCTGTAAATGAGGTCTTTCCAGAGATAGATGGAGTTGGTTTTGGGAAACCGGACATATAGATACCAGAAATGGGTTTGGGTAGATGCAATCCAGTTGATGTTTCCAGTAAAGAAAGGGGTAAAACTCTGATTATTGTCTGAGATATTGATTTTCAGTTGAGGCCGATAATCGAAGCCATCAAAAATATCTTTGTAAATACCCTCACTCAGCCAGTTGTCAGACAAAAACACGTCTTCAGCTGGATACGAACTCATAATATTCGGACACTGAGCTGTATCAAAGTCAAAGGAAATGTTTCGTGCCAAGAAAGCTTTTTGCAGGGTTTCGTACTCATCTGGTAGCACATCCATCAATAACTGCTGCCGAAGTCCAAACCGTACCTGCCTGATTCCAGACTGATAGGCTGCTTCGAGCATGTTCTGCAACTGTCCCGGTGACACAATGCCACCTGTAAAATTGATCTTGATGGTATACGAGTGACTCATACAATACTATAATTAAGTAAAAAAACTCAATAATTATTGGAATGAGGGCAAGTTACATACAACGCACCAAGGAAGCAATACTATTTTTAATTATTGAGCTATTTCAAAATTTTATCTTATTATTTTATCTAAAAACTTATATTTAATATTTGCAAAATCAAAAATTACAATATATTTCTTATAAGCATATATACTCATTTAACATAAATTCGTAAAAAATCTTTGGCTCTCAGAAAGTATTTTAAACATAGGCACTCAAAGAAAAGCAAACGAGAAAGTCTGGCAGTCAGACTTTCTCGCTCAACATCTATACGCTTGATTAAGGGGCTTATTCTTTCACAAACCGAAGTACCTTCTCCTCTCCTACTTTGACTACATACACGCCTTTGGACAATTTGGAAACATTGATTTCTGTTTGTCCAATCACCCGCATGACCACACTTCCTAGTTCATTAATGACTTGGATAGATGTCTCTGGGTTGATTCCGTCCAGCATAACTACATCTTTAGCGGGGCTCGGATATATATGGATGGAAGATTGGGATGGCAGGTCTTTTGCGGATGTTTCATTCAGGGATTCTACCCGTGACGCAAGACCTCCATCAAAGGTAATGGCTCCGATTTTGGTAGTTTTAGCAAAATCCGAATATTCACATCCCTGCTGGCTGTCGCCAGATCCGCAGCTGGTGGCATCTCCTTTACAGGCAGTAGCGTCTTTGTATCCAGTTGAGAACTTAGACTTTATTTTATACAACGGACCTTGTCCAGTATTTCCCCACTCACCGGGCCAAGCTGCCCAGGTTTGGGTACAAGTCATTTCAAAGAGTTTATTCCCTTCCCATGCATTAAAAAAACGTTCGGCAGAGGTATTTCGGCAGTCGCCGTAGTAGCAACATTGAATCAAGGCACAATCAGCTCCTTTGTGATAGTTTCCGTGAGCTATTTTACCTACATACGAGATGGGATGGTCACCACTCATCTGGATGGACGAGGTAGCAAATTTGCGGGTGTACCAACCTCCATGCTGAAAAAATGTAACCGATACTTTTTGATAGGATGTTCCTGATTTACGTACCTGAACGGTTATATGTTCCCAGTCAAAATCATGTCCTCCAGTAGAGCCAATGCAATTGCCCTGACGGTAGTAAGCCCACCAGTAATCAATAAAATAACGGTCTCCTGCATTCTGAACCACGTAATAGGTAGTGATGTGTTTTTTGCCCTCAGTCCAGGTATCGCTGGCATATTCGTCGTCAGCAAAGGACTGGCTTAGGCGGTCAGTGGTGTTGCAGGTTGTATTGTTGCCGGAATTAGCAAAAATCTGATCTGCGGGTCTTGGATAAGTGTTGGTGCCGTTGTCGAAACGAAGTTGTGGAGCAAATTTTTTGGCCAGATCGAGTCGGTCTGCGGCAGATAGTCCGCCACCGTTGTAATCTTTACAACCAGTGCCAGTGCATTGTGCATACGAAAAATTCATACCTAGTACCAGCAACAACAGGCCAAGAAAGAGCATTCGAAGGGTTTTCATTGATTTTTGAAAAGTTAAGTACAAGGATGAATAAATGATTTATTAACTGAAGTTATGCCGATTCAGATCGCTGTTTTGATTGCCTTTCTGGATGTAAGATGAAATTTCGGTAGGGCAATAGGGGGTCTGAAAAATAAAAAAAATTATGAACTGAAGTTACGCTAGATATAACATTGATTTTTGAAAAGTTAAGTACAAGGATGAATAAATGATTTTTATGTGCTCAGAACAGGCACGTCGGGGTGGGACAACCCCAGACGATAGGTCTGAGGAAGCCCACAAAAACGTGCTATTAGAAAAAAATGAGAATAAAAGAACCTTGTATGGGGCAGTGGTGCCCGTCCCAAAAATCAGTATTATGTGGGTATTGGTTAATAATCAATAGCCCTTATTCTGGGTTAGTTTTTTGTTCAGGGAAATTTCAGTGGTTGGCACTGGAAACAGGCGACGATAGGTTTCGTCGTTAACTTTGATGCCCCATTGGCTTTCCCATTTTCCAAAGCGGATCTGGTCATTGCGACGCCAGCCTTCCCATGCCATTTCCCGGCTGCGTTCTTGGTACAGATCGTCTAGGGTAACATTCCCAAACGCAGGTACATTGGCCCGGCTACGAATCTGGTTGGTCAGGCTGGTAGCATTTTGGTTGAGTTCTGTATCTATACCACCCCGCAGCAGGGCTTCAGCTTTCATGAGCAAGATGTCTGCGTAGCGAAAAAACACAAAATCATTGCTCTGCTCTCGGGTAGGAGAAGTGTTGTCGGGATAGTATTTGATGTTACGGATTCCTTTAGCTTTGCCTAGTTCATCACCACCCAAATCAAACTGCTCGCTCACAAACGTCAGGTCGCGGCTAAATGACAAGGTATATTTGACAGGCGTAGCACCGTCAGTTCCAGTGTAACTGGCATCTAGCCCTTTTTTGGTGGTACTGATTGTAATAGGTGTTCTTCCGTCATTTTCGTATTGAATACCTTCTAGCCATTGTTGCTTGCGGATGTCGGTAGGTTCAGAATACAGGTCATAGAAGGTTGGCCAGGTACAGGTTGCATTGCTGGGACGAAACGGAATGCCGTATTTAGCCTGCAAAGATGGGTGCAGGGCATAGCGGGCAAAGATTTGCCCTGGAGCCAGGTTGCCATCGTAAGGAACAGCAAAGACGATTTCTGAAATCTGTGGTCCGTTCTTGATGCCAAAAATATCCATGTAATTGGCTGTCAGGGAGAATTTATTGCTTTTGATCAGGGTATTGCAAGCGGCAATGGCTTCAGTATACATTTTTTTACCCACATATACTTCGGCATTCAGGTACAGCTTGGCAAGCAGGGCTTGGATCATCCACTGGGTCGGACGGCCATAAGTGGCTACGGATACATCCTGAGATAGGTCGGGTTGTATGGCCTTGATTTCCTGTTCGATATAGGCAAACACCGCCTCACGAGAACTTGTAGCGGGTAGTTCGGTACTACCAAAATCAGGTACTAGTGGAATGTTTCCGTACAAATCCATCATCATGAAATAATAGAGTACCCGCAATGCCCGCATTTCGGCCAATAACCGAACTTTAGCTGGATCTTCAGGCGCATTTTTCAACACTTTTATAATTCGGTTGCAGGTAGTAATACCTCCAAACCCCCAATTCCAAGTAGCTGTGACAAAGCCATGTTGTGGATTCCAGGTGTGTAGTTGGAGTTGCTGATAGGTTCCACCATCATACCAGTTAGCACCACGGGCAGGCAGAATAGCTTCATCAGTGGTGAGTTCTTGCAAGAACCAGTACGATTTTGCCATTTGATCTCGGAGTTGCACGTAGGCAGGTCCGGTAGCCGCAATGTATTGCTCAGGTGTGGTGGGGAAGTTTTCTTCGATATATTCGGATTTTACCTCTACATCTAGCTTGGTACAGGCCGACAGACTGAAAATCAGCCCCATACACCCTAGAATAATCTGTTTGGTAGAGAAGTGAAAATATTTATTTTTCATAACTAACGGATGATATATTTTTTCAATGGTTTGACTATTTAATATTTTAATACGCCACTCTAAAGTTGGCTCTTGTGAAACCCAAGACATCACCTCCTTGAGAGACAGGGCGAATATGAGTTACCCCTACATTTATTTACACATTCGTTATGTATTCTTAAAAATCCAGGGTAACACCACCCACAAAGGTTCGGGTTTTGGGATAGAAATTGTCATTGTCTAGGCCGGGAGTCAGACCGCCGAGGTTTATTTCTGGATCTATACCCCGATAGTTGGTAACTGTGAACAGGTTCTGACTGGAAGCATACAAACGCACCTTTTTGAGGTATTTGCTAGCCAAAGACAGGGTATAACCCAAGGTTAGGTTGTCTAGACGCAGGTAAGAACCACTCTCTATGTAACGGTTGGAATACCAGTTGGCACGGGTATCGGTCAGGGGTTCGTCACGGGTGAAGGTGGATACATTGTAGTTTCCAGCTTCGTTAGGCAGATTTAGGTTTGCCAAGGTCGCATTCATGATTTTGTTGCCATAGACTCCTCTGAAAAAGACGTTCAAGTCCCAGTTTTTCCAGGTAACTGTGTTGTTGAGTCCATATAAATATTTCGGCTGGGCATTGCCTGCATACTGGTAATCTTGACGTAACGGATCAGATGTAACGGAGCCATCGGCTTTACGAAAAATGGATTTACCTTTCTCGTCCCGTCCTAGGTATTCAGCTGTAAAGAACTGCCCAACGGGATAGCCTGCTTGTATAATTTGCGTGCTTACGCCACTCTGTCCCTGTCCTTCAGGATTGGCAGTATAGACTTGTTCTAGCTTAAACATCTCATCGGCAAGCTTTTCTACCCGATTGACATTGTGCGAAAAGGTAGCAAATACATTCCAACGGAAGGCTCCTACCTGTACAGGTGTAGCACTCAGGGTTACTTCTACACCTTTGTTGCTGATTTCGCCCACATTGGCTACTAGTTTTCCTACGGGATACTGCGTAGCAGGAACGGGATAGCTCCAAATCAGGTCACTGGTTTTCTTAGAATAGACTTCCACAGAACCTTGTATTTTGCCATTAAACAGACCGAAGTCGGTGCCTAAATTCAACATGCCTGTTTTTTCCCACTTCAGGTCTGGGTTGGGATTTTGTTTAGGACCAATGGCTCTGATATAAGATCCATTGTAGAGAAAAAATCCACCATTGTCATAGCGTAGCCGGGCAATGAGCGGATCAAAACCGAGAGAGTTTCCAGTTATACCATAGCCTATTCGAAGTTTAAGGTCACTCACGACTGACTGGTTTTGCATAAACGATTCGTTGGCCAAGTTCCAAGCTATGGATACGGCAGGAAACATTCCCCACTGATTGTTTGCCCCAAAAGCAGATGACCCGTCGGCACGTAACGAAGCTTGCAGAAAATATCGATCCTTGAGGCTATAGTTTACCCGTGAGAAAAAGGAAATCAGCCGCAAAGGAGATACACCAAAATTGCCATAATCTGGAACTGCACCCGCAGGTAAATTACCTGTAGCCAAGTTGTTATAGCCCAAGGCATCGGATACAAAGCGGGAGTTTGAGGTTTGGAAACCGTCTCCAGTTTCGTCCTGCTGCCAAGAATGTCCGCCTAGAATGGTCAGACTATGTACGTCGTTGTTGAGCGGCTTGTAGGTGAGGTATTGCTCCAGAATTTTTTTACGATTTTCGACCACACTGCGTTTGGCTACACCTTGTTGCCCCTGTGCCAAGGCAGAGTTGCGAGACTGGTAACTATTCACTTTGAAGGATTCCAACTGATAGGACAGCGACAAGGAATAGGATAGTTTTTTGGTAATTTCCAGGTCTGCCCGGCCACTAGCCAGCAAGGTATTGGTCTGACGGTCTTCGTTATTGGTTTCGATCAAAGCTACTGGATTGTAGTATTGTGGACGAAGCAAGTCTTCTTTGAAACTCCCATCAGGATTATAGACGTTGACCGTAGGCAAAAACCGAAGCATGTTCTTAAATGCCAGTTGAGGAATGACGTTTTGTTTTAATAACGAGTTAGTGAGCGAAAAGTTGAGTCGGAGTTTATCGTTCAGGGTTTTCTGTTCAAGGCTTATTTTTCCTAGCAATCGTTCGTTGGCGGAGTTTTTCATGATTCCTTCCCGCTTGAAATAATTGACACTGGCATTGAAGACTGCTTTTTCAGTACCTCCACCATACGAAATACTATGGTTCTGGCTGATACCCGTACGCATCACTTCATTCTGCCAGTCGGTATTGACTCCATCTTCGTTTTGAGCAGACAGGGCTTTGCCATTCTTTTTCAAAAGCTCCCGCAGCTCGTCGCCTGTCAGCATATCTATCTTGTTAGAAACGTTTTCAACGCCGATATAGCCATTGTATGAGAATCCATAGGAAGGTTTCTGCTTGCGAGTGGTAATCAGAATCACACCATTAGCAGCCCGACTTCCATAAATAGCTGTGGCAGAGGCATCTTTCAGTACTTCAATAGACACAATATCATCTGGAGCAATCAGGTTGATAGAGGCTCCAGGTATGTTATCAATCACATAAAACGGTTCTTGTGCGGCACCTTCCCGCAGTGTAGAAGCTCCGCGTAAAATGATGGCAGGATTACCGTTTGGGTCTCCACTCCGACTGATGGTGAGTCCAGCTACTTTTCCTTGCAACAACTGATCGGGGGTGCTGGTGATACCTTTGTTAAAATCACTGGGTGAAATGCTGGAAATGGCTCCTGTTACTTCACTTTTTTTCTGGGTTCCATAGCCTACTACCACAATATCTTGCAGGTTGGTTACGTCCTGAGCTAAAGCTACATCTAGGGTTGTCTGGTTTCCAATGGCTACTTCACGAGTCTGATACCCTACGAACGAAAACACGAGTGTAGTGGCCTCTTCGGGTACATTGAGGTGGTAATTTCCATTTGCATCAGATGTGGTGCCGGTCAGTGTGCCTTTCACTACTACTGCCACGCCAGGCAAAGGTGACTTCGTGGCTTCTTCGGTAATCCGTCCTTTGATCTCACGTACAGGTTTGGTCGTTGCTTTAGACGGAATGGTTTCTGCTTTCAGAATAATGATTCCTTGTTTTTCTTCAGCCACCAGGCCTGTATTTTTCAGCAAGGATCGAAGAATGGAACCCACACGAACATTGCGAAATTCTATGGCTTCTACCTGCTTGTTTTTCAGATCATTGGCATCATATAAAAGGTTTACATGGGCTTCGGACTGCAACCGTTGCAAGGCGGCCGAAAGCATGCCTTTTTTGACAGAAAAATACGTAAGCACCGTATCGGCTCCCTGGGCAACACTTGCCTGAGCCTGCACAAATACCCACCATGCCATCAGCAGGATCAGGTATTTTTTCGCTCGATTAACGTTCATAGATTTTTGGTTTTGGTTTGACATACACATAAAATTTAGGTAATAGAATAGTAGGCAGGCATTTTTCAGCCAACAAATGCATTGATTAATAAGTAGTTACGTGTTTATTGAACCAGATAGCGTCCCGCTGTCTGACGGACGATCTGTAGCTGATAACGTTCCAGTAGAACGTTGATAGCTCCTATGATTTGCTCCAGGGTCATGTGACGCATAAAAGAACCACTGAGCATAACCGGCTGTTGGCTTTTCAGCTGAAAATGTACCGGATAATAACCTTCCAGCGTAGCCAGCATCTCCTCCAGAGATACTTGATTGAACACCAGCATGCCTGCCTGACCCAGCTCATCCGTTGACTCAACCGTGCGGGTAGTAGCCTGACCAGTCTCTATCTGATAGTCTAGCTTCTGATTAGGCAGCAGCACTGCCAGTTGTCTCTGTGCCGTAGCTACTTTGACTTTACCTGTACGTACTGTTACGGATAGTTGTGACAGTTTGGGCAAGGCCGACACTTCAAACGATGTACCCAACACTTCTATCTGGGCTTCTTTGGCATGGACAATGAATTTTTTTTGCGGATTTTTCTGCACATTAAAGAAAGCTACACCTTGTAATGTCACTTCACGGGTATCACCAAATGTTTCTGGATATGAACACACCGATTGGGGTTTCAGAAACACCGTACTTCCATCGGGCAAGGTCAGTGTCTGGGTCTCCCCTATTTGGGTCTGAAAAGTCAACATAGGCGCGGATTTATGTAGAGTCATCCACAGAAAAACACTTCCAACCAATACAGGCACCACTACTGCAGCTACCCGAAGCCAATTTCGCAATGACACCACTCTAGCCACTGGTTGGGTCTGTGCCTGAATTTTTTGAAACAGACGCTGGCGAATCTGCTCACTGGCCTGTTCAGGCAAAACCTCTATGGTTGTTTCCTGTTCGGCTAGGTCGTCCATCCACTGATCCATCATCTGCTTTTCGTCAGGTGTGGCTTCGTTGGCAAGGTAGCGGTTAATGGTTTTTCGTATCTGTATCAAATTCATTCCTTCTGGGTTTTGAGCAGTAGTTCCACAAGTCAGCCAGAATAACTATTGGAGAAAGCAGATTTTGGCTGAATTAACACAAGGATAACATAAGCCTGAAAAAAGACAGGTTAGCTTAACAGTTTCTTTACGAGAGGTTCTACTTTGCGAAGGGCATTGGCCATTTGATTACGGACAGTTTGTTCAGAGGTGGCAAACTGTTCGGCAATCTCTTTCACCGAAAATCCATGAATCTGACTAGCCAGAAAGACTTCTTTTTCTCTGGGAGGAAGGAAATCTATTTGTGAAAGAAAGATACGCATGGTATCGGCTAGTTCGGCATCATCAGTGTGGGTGGTAGCTTCTGCCGCGTGACGAAATTGTTCGAGGTGTCGTTGTTGAATACCTTGGTCACGAAACCGCCGCAGGATTTTTTTACGCAGTACGCCAAACAGATAGGACTTCAGAGAGGCATGAATAACTAGCTGGTTACGGTTTTCCCAGACCTCGCAAAAAATTTCTTGCGTTAGGTCTTCGGCATCTGCTGTACTGCCTAGTATGCGTGCCGCATACCGATACAACTCGTACCAATGGGTATTGAAAAGATTTTCAAAAGTTTTAAAATCGCCTTCCTGTAATTGTGAGAGTACACGAAGCGTGTCTGGATGAATCATACCGCACTTTTGGGCAAAAGTACGCTGACTTTGTATGGCAGAAAAGTATATGAAGTGAGTATAACAAAGAGTTTACGTAGCGGTAATGCAGGGAGGCTCTATTTTTCTCATTTTATGTTATTGCTGGTTATCTTCTAGGTCAAGGCAGCATTAGACCTCTATGCGCATTTCTTCGACAAATTCTTCAGTCACATCAAAGTAAGAAGCTATCTGTTTAGTCGTAAGGACTTCCTCGCGGAGCAATTTAAGGATAATCACTTTCGTGATAGGTACCCCCGTCTAAAGAGCGGGGGCTTCTTGGTTCTTCGCTCAGACTCGTGTCTGCAACTCCCCAAGCTCTTCCCGCCCATCCGACGGTGCATTCTTTTTCAAAAGACCCAACTTTTTGATATTCACTGCTGCGTTCAGGTCTCGGTCTATGACCAATCCGCAACGCTCACATTGGTATTGCCTAACCGATAGTGGCAGCTCTTTTTTGATCGTTCCACAGGCTGAACAAAGCTTACTTGACGGTTCAAACCTGCCAATCTCAATCAGATTGATGCCCTGCCAGTCGCATTTGTACTGGAGCGTGTCATAGAACTTGCCCAACGAAACATCACTGAGCGACTGAGCCAGCTTGTGGTTAGACAGCATCCCTTTCACGTGCAAATCCTCGATGCAAATCGTTTGGATTTCACTCTTTGCCGTCAGCTTTGCCGTTACCTTGTGGATGTAGTCTAATCTTTGGTTGGCCACTTTTTCGTGTCTTCTTGCCAGGCAGAGTACTTGTTTTTTTCTATTCTCACTCCCTTTTACTTTTTTGGATACCCTTCGTTGCAAGCATTTGAGCCGTTTGAGGCTGTTTTTCAAATACTTGGGGTTGTCAAACCTTTCTCCGTCTGAACAAACGGCAAACGTTTGGATGCCTGTGTCTATGCCAATCGTGCTCCTTTCCCTGACGGGTTGTTTTGATTTTTCCTCTTCGTTGGTTTCCACCAGAATCGAAGCAAAATACTTCCCTGTTGGACTTTTACTAAGGGTCACTGTTTTGATTGTTCCCTCAAAGGTGCGGTGCAGTACAATGGGCACACCTTTGATTTTGGGAACGGTGAGCGTGCTGTTTTCCCAATCCACTTTCGCCCCTGCTGGAATCTGAAACGACTGCCGATTGTCCTTTTTGCTCTTGAATTTGGGAAAACCACCCGTTTTCTTGAAAAACTTGCGAAAGGCATTGTCCAAATGTTCCAGACTAGCTTGCAGCGATTGGCTGTTCACTTCCGAGAGCCAAGCCGTTGCTTGCTGTTTTTTCAGCTTGGGTAAATCAGATTGGATTTCAAAGCGGGATAGTGTTTTACCTTCGGATTCATACGCCTTCACCTTTTTGTCCAGTGCATAGTTGTACACCCATCGGGTGCAACCCAGGTGCTGGGCGATAGCCGTTTTCTGGCTTTTGGTGGGATAGAGACGATATTTGAAGGCTTTGAACACAGACAAATATAGAAAATGTCTTAGAATTTAGGAAGCATTTCTCTGAAAAATAGTTGTATTTTAGTTGTACCCAAAGGCATTCGCCTTATCGCTTTCATCCCCTGCTTAAAAGACAGGGGATTTCCCGCTCACTTTCTTAAAACCATTTTCAAAGCCTTTTTCAAAACCATTCTCAAATCCTTTTCTGTAAAAAAGGTCATCTTCCAGGTTGATATAGTTGATACTAGAATCTATCATCTGTTCGATAAACGGTTTGAGTATAGCCAGATTCAGCAGCATTTACTCCATTCGGAGAAAGCCGAATCTACCTTTCTAGTTCATTTCTAAGCTGCTCAATTACTTCTTCCGAAACCTCAAAAAAAGAAGATAGTTGTTTGGTAGTCAGAATACCCTCTTCAAGAAATTTCCGAAGAACTTCTAATTTTCCTTCTAATTTTCCTTCTAATTTTCCTTCCAGCTTTCCTTCTAGCTTTCCTTCTAGTCTGCCTTTTTCTAAACCCAGTTGCTCTCCTTTCTGATACAGGAAATCGTCTTCTGGCTTAATGTATTTGGTAATAGATTCCATAATCTGTTCGATAAAAGGTTTTAGTTTACGCAAATTAGCTAAAATTCGCAATTGTTCCAAGTGTTTTTCAAACGTGAGCGTAGTGCCAGAGGTTTGAGAAAGCCGCTGTACAACCTTTTGAGCCACTATTTCCGGAGATTCAATGCCAAAGTTACCCAACACAGCAAACACTACTTCGTCGGCACGGGTCGAGGTCAGGAAAACGTGGTAGTCAATCTGAGCCATGCAAATGAGGTCAAAAGCGTATTGTGTTCTGTCTTTATGCAGAAAGGAATCCATTTTGGGTTCGGCCTCAGCCAGAAAAAATACGTATTGGCGGATGGAAAGATGGTATTTACGCCAAAGCAGAATCCAATATTCGAGCATCCGTTCGGCCATTTCATCTTCGTCGGCCAGTTGGAATTCCAGATGTAGCAGAAACGTTTCACCTGTCTGGTCTGTGATTTTCAGTAGTTGATCTGGTTTTCGTTCAAGGGTTTTTGGTAAATCAACCTGTAGTTTCTCGGAATGGAGAACTTGAATGCCCAGCACTTTTTCTACCAAAGCCATAGTCACAGCTTCAATATTTTCCTTGAAAATCTTATCGTACCAATTGGCTTCTTTTTTAGCTTTCATGGCTGGCAAGATATAAAAATATATTTAATCTGTAAACACATTGTAGGGGCGAATAACTATTCGCCCTTGTTTCCGAGCCGAACGATAAACCTGAAGAACGACCGAATGGTATTTTACACGTTTGTTGTTAGGGTGCTGGGCATGTGGGCGAATGAAGTAGCCTCAAAATGAAACGTTTGAGGTGATGGCTACACCGCCACAGGTTCTAGGTTTTTTTCCAGAATAGCCTGTACCTCAGGTCGGCAGGAGCCACAACCCATGCCCGCACCCGATGCCTGACAGAGTTGTTTCAGTTCCGTGCAACCCTCCTTGATTTTGTTGACAATATTACCTTCACCCACACCTCCGCACGAACAGACCAGCTTGCCGAGTAATGGTTCAGCTTTTTTGCCTGAACGCAGCAGTTCTAGTCGTTTTTCGGAGAGTTCAATCTTATTCTGAATCCAGTCACGGTATTCGAGAAACTCGGTTTTGTCGCCAATCAGAATGGCTCCTACCAGTCGGTCGTTGTGAATGATGCATTTTTTGTAATACCGTTTGGCTTTGTCAATAAACACAACTTCCTCGTAGTCTGGACTGTCTGGACATTCAGACAGCCCCAGTGAACACAGATCTGTGCCATGCATTTTCAGGATGTTCATCAGCAACGAACCTTGGTAGTAGGTAGCAATATCACCGCTTAGGTAACGGGCCACGATATCGGCTTGTTGTTCGGCCGCCGCCGTGATTCCATACAAAAACCCGTGAAATTCAGCTATTTCGCCAATGGCAAATACATTTGGGTCAGAGGTTTGCAGGTATTCGTTTACGACTACCCCCCGTTTGCAATCCAATTCGGTAGCTCGGGCAATTTCAATGTTCGGCACTGTTCCGATAGCCACTACCAATGCCTGGCATTCAATCTTTTGTCCACTTTTCAGGCGAATGCCTTCAATGGTATCTTTTCCGATAAAGGTCTGAATTTCGTCATTGTAGTAAATATCAATGCCTTTGTCGGTTAGTTCTTCGTGCAGCAACTGGCTTCCCAGTGAATCTAACTGCCTGTCCATCAAGCGAGAAATCCGTTGAATGACAGTGATCGGAAAGTCAATTTCGCGCAGCGACGCCGCCAGTTCAATGCCTAGCAGCCCCCCTCCTACAATGACCACATGCGTACCAGATTTGATGTGATTCTTGAAATTATCGGCATCGTAGCGGCTGCGCATTGTGAAAATACCTTTCAGCGGCGGTACATCCCGAAGCATAGCGGCCCGGCTACCTGTGGCCAAGATGAGTATGTCATAGTCGTGCCAGACACCTTTATTGTCCAGAACTTTTTTCTGTGTCCGATCAATCACATCTACACTCACCCCCCTGTGCAACTGAATCTTGTATCCTTCTTCTTCCTCATCTTTCATTTTCACCAGTTGCTCCCACCGTTGTTCGCCACTGATGTAGTCGGGTAGCATCACCCGGTTGTAGAATGGAAAGTTTTCCTTGCTAAAAATCGTAATTTCGTCTTCGGTATTCAAAGCCCGGTACGACTTGACAAAGCCAAAAGCCCCAGCTCCAGCCCCAACCACAACAATTTTCTGTTTCGGTTTGCGGTACTTCTGGACTTCTACAGCACAGAATTTAAAATCTGGTTCTTTCGAACGAGGATCTACCAGATTGTGGGTCAGGTTGTTCGCTCGGTTCAGGTCATTGTTCAAGATTTTGCCCCAGTGCATGGGTAAAAATACCACACCTTGTTTGATGTCCGTAGTCAATTTGGCTTTCAGGCGTACTTGTCCACGGCGTGTGTACACGTCTACAATGGTATTTTCTTCAATGTCACGCAAGCGGGCATCCTCGGGATGAATTTCCAAAAAAGCCTCTGAAATATGCTGATTCAGTTTATTTACCTTTCCAGTTTTGCTACGGGTATGCCACTGGTCACGGATGCGGCCTGTGGTTAAAATCAGTGGAAAGTCTTCATCTGGCAGCTCAGACTGGTTGGCATCAGGCACAGCATGAATGACAGCTTTTTGGCTGGGTGTATAGAATTTCTTATTGGCAAACAGCCGGGCTTGTCCTGTTTCTTTTTCGGCTTCGGACAAACCTGTTTTCGGAAACGGCCATTGTACAGATTTCTCTTTTAAGATACTGTAATTCAGACCTGTAATATCAATATTGGTTCCTTCGGTTAGGCGGGCGTGTTCGAGGTAAATTTCTTCCGCATTTTTATAATCAAATCCTTTGAAACCCATCTTCTGAGCAAACCGTCCGATGATCTCTGCATCAGGTAGGGCTTCGCCGGGGGCATCTATAATCTTGTTCAGATACGTAACCCGACGTTCGGCGTTGGTCATGGTGCCATCCTTCTCTGTCCAGGCTGCTGCAGGCAATACCACATCAGCATACTTGAGGGTTTCGACACGGCTAGAGACATCTTGCACCACCACATATTTGGCTTTTTTCAGGGCTTCTTCGGCAGCTCGTACATCTGGCAGACTAATCAGCGGATTGGTACAGATGATCCAGATAGCCTTTAGGCGACCGTCATTGAGGGCTGTAAACATTTCCGTGGCTGTCAGACCAGGTTTAGGCGAAATATCCGTGCCGCCCCAGAAGGTTTGTACATATTCACGGTGTTGCGGATTGGCCAGTTCCCGATGGGCCGCCAGCATGTTTGCGAGTCCGCCTACTTCGCGTCCGCCCATGGCATTGGGTTGTCCGGTCAGGGAAAACGGCCCTGCCCCTGGCTTTCCGATTTGTCCAGTAATCAGGTTTAAGTTAATCAGACTCAGGTTTTTATTGACACCGATCACACTCTGATTCAGACCCATGGTCCACATAGAAATAAAGCCTTTGGACTCAGCAATATACGAAGCTGCCAGCCTTAGGTCTTCTACTGACACTCCACACAATTGCGCAGATTCTGCAGTGGTACGTTGCATGACCAGTTCCCGGTAAGCCTCATAGCCTTCGGTATGATTCTGAATAAAGTCGGTATCTACATCACCATTTTCGATCAAAATCCTGCCAATGGCATGGTTGAGGACAATGTCTGAGCCGGGATTGATTTGCAGATGCAAATCTGCAATGGCACAGGTTTGGGTACGGCGTGGATCGGCCACGATGATTTTGACGTGTGGATTGGCCGCTTTGTGGGCTTCAATACGTCGCCAGAGAATGGGGTGGCACCAGGCAGGATTGGCCCCGGTTACAAAGAAGCAGTCGGCAATTTCCAGGTCATCATAGCAGACAGGTACACTGTCTTCGCCCAGAGAAAGTTTATAGCCCACTACTGCCGAACTCATGCACAAACGGGAGTTGGTATCAATATTATTAGAGCCAATAAAACCTTTTATAAGCTTATTGACAATGTAGTACTCTTCGGTCAGGCATTGACCAGACACATAAAATGCCACAGAATCCGGCCCATATTTCTGAATCAGGGTCTGAAAAACCTTGGCTGTACGTTCGAGGGCATCGTCCCAGGTTACTCGTTGGCGGGGCATATTTTTGTTGAACCGCATTTCGGGATACAGCAGCCGATCCGAGGTATCCATCACTGTATAATGCAAGTTCATGCCTTTGGAACAAAGCATGCCTTTATTGACAGGATGGTCTGGGTCGCCTTCAAGTGTAATTTTTCCCCGACGGTCTTTGTGTACAATCACGCCACAGCCCGTGCCGCAGTAACAACAGGTAGATTTATACGATTCAACAGACATAGTAGTATGGGTTTGAGAGAAGAAATGACTGAATGGGTGAATGTTCACAAGGCTTTATCCTATACTAATGAATCTCGCCCCCCGCAAGCGGGACACGCTGGCTATTCTTCTCAAAATAGGCTCGGTTCGCTCCAGAGATCTGCGGTTGAGCTTCCATCAGATGCATGTAGACAGCGTCTAACAATCAACTATTTTAGTCATTTTTAGCTTATACGCCTGTACAGGAGTCAGGCTGCATGTGCTTCAGGTGCCACGCAACACCTTTATTTACATGCAGCTTGAAATCTCCTGTACAGACGTCAGAGACAGATAACGATAAACTAATCAGGCTGTAGTTGCGGCTGTTTCTACTGCAACCGTTTTTTCAAATCGGGTCATAAACACGACCAAAGACACAACCGTTACAATCACTCCAATGTACATAAATGCTTGAGAATAGGTAATATTTTCGGATTTGAACAGAAAGCCAAACAACATCCCGCCAACATTTCCGCCAGCTCCAACAATACCGGCTACTGTACCCATATTTTCTTTGTTGATAAAAGGCACAATGGCATAGGTAGTTCCGTTGGCCATTTTCAGGAACATTGCAAAGGTAAGCATGGTAATGATGGCAAAAGGCAGACTACCCGCTTGGGCAAACAAAACCAGTCCTAGACCTTCCAACCCCAGTACCAGTCCTAAAAGCCAACCTTTGCCTCGCATTCCGTATTTATTGCCAACTTTATCAGCAACAATACCACCTACAGCACGGGCAAAAATATTCATGGCTCCAAATACGCCTGCCCAGAATCCGGCACTAGACTGATCCAGCTTAAACGAATCTACAAAATGCAAGGCAGCCACGTTGTCAAAGGTGATTTCCATCCCAAAACACATCGCATAAGCCAGAGCCAAAGCCCAAACCCGCCAATCTGCCAATACAGCCCAAGAGAAAGCTTTTTTGGTCGCCTTGCCCTGCTGAATTTCGGAGTAGTTACCCGCAGGTGTATCTTTGGTAAACTTATAGTTCAGAAACGCAGCCAGTAGCATCAAAACTCCTGGAAAAATCATAGCCAGTCTCCAAGATTCTGATTTGGAATAGCCAAATCCTACAATAGCTGCAAAAATCACAGGCATTAGCATGTTTGTAATTCCCCCCCCCAAGTTTCCCCAGCCTCCAGTCACGGCATTAGCTGTTCCTTTGATCTTAGGATCGAACATCATAGACGTATGAAACTGCGTAATCACAAACGAGGCCCCAATCACGCCAATAGCTAGCCGAAACAATAGAAATGTAGTGTAGTTGGTGGCTAATCCTACCAGAAAGACTGGTATTGAGCCTATAACCAGCAAGGTAGTGTGTGCCAGACGTGGCCCCCAAGTATCACAAAGCCGCCCAATGATCAAACGTGCAATGATGGTAGACGATACTGAGGCAATAATAATGTTACCAATCTGTGACTTGGTCAACCCTAAATCTTCCCGGATGGTAGGCATCAGTGGAGCTAATCCAAACCAACCGAAAAAACAGACAAAGAAGGTAAACCAAGCAATATGAAACGTACGCATCTGTACGCCACTAAAACTAAAAACATTCAGTTTTTCAAGAGGTTGATTGGTAAGATTGGTCATATATGTGTAAGGCCTGAAGGTTAGTGAGCATTTTTACTCATTTCCAAATCAGCTTTATTTTTAAACCAACTTTTCAACAAAAAGTGGAAAATTTTAAAAACAAGGCTAATTTCCGAACGCACATTTTCTATTTTTATAGATTTTTCAAAAATATACGTTCATTTTTCAACTCACCAAACTTAGAAATATTACTCAATATAACCAATATCAATTTGAGTATTTTTAATCAAAATTTTGCATTTATTCAAAACTCACAAGTAAATACCCGTTTCATCCTATTTTAAGCAAATATAAAACTACCATTACTCATAAAAACAAAATAAAACTTAGGTATACAATTTGAATAACCGAGTTTTGAACAAGGGTCAAAAAATAGGTCCGAATAAATTTGTAGGGGCGAAAAATCTTTCGCCCACGCATTTGCCCCGCACGACTGCCCAGACATTCACCCATGGTTATGGCACGTTTGTGTGCGTTTGCTCCGTGGCGGTCGGGTGCTGGACGTGCGGGCGACCACAAGGGTCGCCCCTACAAATTATCACTCTATGTCTTCAATAGAAAATTTATCGAGCAGCAAGCCTAGCAGACGGTCGTGGGTTTCCATGTACGCAAGGTCATGTACAATGTCTTTTTTGTTTCGTGGACGATCCAATGGCACATTCACGATTTCTCTGATTGTTGCAGCGGGGCCGTTGTTCATTACTACCACCCTGTCAGCCAGGAAGATAGCTTCTTCTATATCGTGGGTTACCATCACGATGGTTTTGTTACGGTTGTCCAGGTTCCAGAGCTTGAGTAGTTCTACATGCATGCTGCTTTTGGTCAGGGCATCGAGGGCACCAAACGGCTCGTCCAGCAACAGAATACTTGGATTAATGGCAAAGGCACGGGCAATGGCTACGCGTTGCTTCATTCCACCTGAAAGCTGCCCAGGTAGCTTGTCTTTGTGGGCATCGAGGTTAACCATTTTCAGATTTTGCTCGACAATTTCCCGTTTTTCAGCCTTGGTTTTGTCTTTCATCACTGAATCTACCGCTTCGTAGATATTTTTATATACCGATAGCCACGGCAGCAGTGAGTAGTTTTGAAACACAATACCTCGGTCTGGGCCTGGGCCTGTCACTTTCTTACCATTGGCCAGTACTTCGCCAGAGGCTGGCTTAACCATACCACTGATGGTATTCATCAGGGTAGACTTGCCACAGCCTGAATGCCCGATCAAAGCCACGATTTCCCCTTTCCGGATAGTCAGGTCTATGTCTTTGACAGCCGTATAGAGTCCTTTTTGGGTTTTGAATGATACCGTGATGTTCTTGATGTCAATGCTCACCTGTGGCTGCGTCACTACCTTATGAAAATTACTGGCCGAGTCTGTGAGGCTATGCGGAAGTACGTTACTTGCTTTCATACGAGAATGCTTTTTGAAGTGAGGTAAAACATTTGTCCAGAATAAATCCAACTACACCAATAATGAGGATAGCTACGATGATATGGGTACTTTTGCCTGCATTGAAGCCTTCTTCCCAGACAAAAAAGCCCAGTCCAGCTCCGCCAGACAACATTTCACCAGCCACAATGACCATCCAAGCTACACCGATACCCAGTTTTAGACCTGTCACGATGTGCGGCAAGCTGTAGGGCAGCAAAATGCGGGTAACGTATTTCCAAACCGAAAATCCAAAGGCTTTGCTTACGTTTTTGTGGTCTTGTGGGATAGATGCTACCCCAAAAGCTGTATTGATAAGCGTAGGCCACAACGAGCAAATAAAAATCATAAAAATAGCGGCCTTAGAAGATGGATTCATTAGGCCTTCGCCCCCACCTGATACCGAAAACACAGCAAGCCCCAGTGGGTACCATGCCAGTGGTGATACCGGACGCAGAATCTGGATCAATGGATTGACCAAGTTCATCAAAAGCTTACTTGAACCCAGCAATAAACCCAGTGGAATGGCCACAATGCTCCCAAGTCCAAAGCCAACAAATACCCGTAACAATGACCCCCAAAGCTTCACACCAATCCCTTTCACATCAGGATCATCCTGAAAAGGGTTGGTAAAGATTTCGCCCAGTACTTGCCAAGTCATCAGCGGCGTAGGCAATGGGTATTTCTCAGTCAGATCTGTTGCTTCTGGATTCCGGTACACCCAGGCAATCAATGCCCAGATGCCTACGAGCAGCCCCATGCTTGCTACAAAGTAGAGAATGGGCAAATACGTACGAATGGATAAGATTTTTTTCATATCAAAAACATTGATTGTTGGGAGTATAAGATTTCCATGAGGGTCTGCACCTTGATTCTGCCTGAACCTTGATTTACAGGATTTTAAGATTAGATTGATTACTGGTTTCTCAATTATAGTCAAGTCCTTTATCCAATGATGTATATCTTCAACAAGTAGAAAATATAGCTAATCAAGGTAATCCTGAAGTCTTTTCTATCAGGGTTCAGACAATAATCAAGCTAATCATAAAATCCTGTAAATCAGGGTTCAGACGAATCGTTATTTTTTAGATGCCAGTACATATTGAGCCGGATTGTTCGGATCAAATGAATTAGTTTCAATATTCAGCTTGAAAGGCTTCATGCCATCATTCTGCAAGGGAACATTCATACTTTTAGCTACTTCTTCATAGAGATCATCCAGAATCAGCTTATCAGCTATTTTTTTGTAGTCAGGATCTGATTTCAGGTAGCCAAACCGGACATACTGAGCCATAAACCAGATTGCGTGTCCTTTGCGTGGTGCATTTACAAAACCATTGTTGTAGAAAGTCATGTAGTCATCTTTGTATTTCTGAACACCCAAGTCACAACCCAGATCGTTGGAGCCCAGCAAACGAGCTTCCAATATAACTACCGGGGCATTGACATACTGAGGCTTGCTTAACCAAGCTGCTGCTTTTTTGCGATTGTTCATATTGTCAAGCCATTTACATGCTTCAAAGATAGCTTTCATCACTTTTTTCAGGTCTTCTTTGTCAGTTTCAGCAAAATCTTTGTTGACAACCAATGCTTTTTCGGGATGATGCTTCCAAATATCCTGGCTGGCTACGTGTGTAAAACCAATGTTCTGTATTGCAGCAACCCCATTCCAAGGCTCGCCTACACAAAATCCTTCCATATTATCTACTTTCATATTAGAAACCATCTGTGGAGGAGGAATGGTAATGATACCAACCGATTTCTGATTAATTCCACAAGCAGCCAGCCATGTACGCAACCAAATGTCGTGTGTGCCTCCTGGAAATGTCATTGCAAAGGTTACTTCTTTCTTAGCTTGCACTGTTTTGACAGCCGCTGCTACTTTTTTGTAGTCTTTAAAACCAACCAAGCCACAAAACTCTTTGGAAAGCGAAATACCTTGTCCGTTGTTATTCAGCACCATGGCTATCTTCATTTCAGAACCAGCTTTTCCGCCCACACCTGTATACACAGACAGAGGCATGCTAAACAGGCAATGTGCCCCATCCAGCTCACCGTTTAGGATTTTGTCCCGAACATTGGCCCAAGACGCTTCTTTACTGAGCACGACTTCGACACCATATTTCTGAAAAAATCCCATTTCCTTGGCCACTACCAACGGTGCACAGTCTGTAAGCGGGATAAATCCCAGTTTAATCACTTTATTGGCTTTTTTTCCGGTGGCAGATGTCAACACCAGTACCACCATTGCCAGCATGAGAACTTGTGTAATTTTGGCTATTTTTTTCATGGTTTGAAATTCTAGAATTTAAATTAAATGATGATTATACGCATGCTTCTGATATGCCCACGGCCTACCTGTCAGAAGTTTTAAACAGGCATTGGAGGTATGGCCAATGCCTGTTTAAAAGATGTTTTATTGCTTGATAGCCACCGGCTTAGCAAAGAAGAAATCTGGACGAATGTTAATCATCAGATACACCCAACTGGCAAGTCGGTCTGCTTTATCCAGAGTACCAGACTTAGCATATTCCAAGGTATTGGTGCCTTTCATCATACTATATCCACCTTCTATGTTGGTAAATTTATTGAGGTTATAGTTGACAATCAGGTCTACTTCACTACCCATATAGTTGTTCAGTTTGGCAGCACCACCCACGTCTGTGGCTTTGGTAGAGGCAGATTTTGCCAGCATAAAGTAATGATAATCAAGAGTTACGAAGAAGTCCTTGGCAGAATACTTGGTTTTGAACCAGAGGTTATTGAGTCCTCCTACAGGCGAGCCTGTACCTACGTAAAAGTAATCCATGTAGCCCCAAAATTTGTGTGGCGTACCATAGAGTGGGTCAAAGCGGTTGTCTGTAGTAGAAGTAGAAGCTCCACCTACTGATTCATTGCCAGACAGGTAGTCCCAACCTGGACCAAAGCTGATTTTGCCTTTTTGTAAGGTCAGCCCAGCTGTGTAATGACTGGCTTTTAGGTCTTTGCCATCTTTGTTTTTACCACTTTGAAAATAGGCTGCAGCCATTACATTTACCTTAAAACCAGAAGCATTGCCCATAGTCTTATTGACCATCAAGCCGTACGTCATACGACTGTTGACATCCGCCTGGTCATACCGACGACCATACACAAAGCCTGTGTCTTTTTTTATGGTTATATTTCGTACAGAGTCAGATTTAAACTTGCCGAAGTCATCTTTAAAAAATAAGGCGGAAATTTTCGTTTGCCCGAATTTTTTGGCTACATACAGCATCTGCATAGACTTATACATCTGGTTCATTCCATTGGTACTAGGCGGATTAGCAGTCATAATAGCCCCTCCTTTACCATTTGTAGGAATAAAACCACCAGGTACAGCTACTAGATTCCCCTTACTGTCACTCACATACTGAGGAACATTGGCCGCAGAATAATTAGTACCATAGTTATTAAAGGCATCTGTATTTTGATTGAATCCAGCCCCTAGGTCTACTTGCCAGCCTCTGTGTTGGGCTTTCAGTAATACAGCATCATGCCGACGGGCTTGTTGCAGCCAGTCTAGGTTACCTAAAAGCCGCACATCATCGTAGACCAACTCCTGCCGACCAATTTTAAAGGAAAGATTTTCCAGAAGTTTGAAACGGATAGTAGTATCGGTACGATTAGCCAGCGTTACTTCTGCCCATGCTTCGTGGAGCATCAGTTTGTTTCCATCGGCATTACTAATAGTAGAAGCATCCTGCCCCCACACACGTATATCCTGTACAGCTGCTTGAAACAACACCCGATCCCACTTGTACCCAAAAGTCAGACGGGTTCGCTGGGAAGTAAAGAATGAAGGTTTCGTATTAACTGGAGGAAGGTTTCCTAATCCATCTCTATATTCGGTACGTGTACGCACCTGTCCGATGAGTGAAAACTGGGCTCTACTCTGATGAATAGAAGCAACAGTTACAAAAAGGAAGAGAATTCCTTGAAAATGTAACTTTTTCAGCATAAATTTGTGTGGTTTTAAGTTGAACGATTTAAGACTATTCGTGATTGCCTTGTAGAGACCGCCATCTCTATAAGGCTTTTTTTAATTTTTACCTACCAAGCCGCCACTCAGCAGGCAAAAGCATAGCTAACGAAAATTATAGATTATATAGATTTAATATAGCCTGTTTACCTAAAAAAGTATCAGAATTACATCCTCTCAAACCACTTCTACCACTCAGATACTTAGGCAAAAAGTACAAATAAGTATAAATACTCACTCATGCATTCAATTGACGATTAAAAATACGGCACTTTAAGTATAATTCAAAATTTTAAACCTGTTTTTTATCAAAAATTAATACAAAAAATAAGTACAAAGCCTTAAATCCATATTAAATTGTGCTTAAAAATCTTTTAATATCAATTTTTCAAGATTTTTAAAAACACCTATAAAATCAATGGCATTTTTCTCAATTATATATCATCAAATACAAAACACCTTATTTTTATAACTACATCTATCTATTATATATATACTTTCTCAAAAATATGCCTCTAATTTAAACTTACACCCTTATTTCATAATACACCCAATTTAAACTGATTTATATACAAAAAAATAGCTTACAGATTTACCCCATAAACCTAGAACGAAAGACATACGCCCATGAGAAGTATAGTCCTTGTTTAATCTTATTTATAGGCCACTTAATTCTACCATACAAACGTACAGCAACCATCTCGATAGAAGTTTTCTCCAGATGTACCCACTGGCATAAAAAAAACTGCCACTTTCCAGCAGCAGTTTTCGTATGCAAGTTATTTTCGATTTTACAAGCCCGAATTATCATTTTTCCCACGGGCAATGGCAAACTCCCCTATTTTTGTTCCACACCGCAATCCTGCTTCACAATCGGCACGAAAATGGATGCATCCGTAAATCCGTGACTCAGAAGCTTCTTTGGCCATGGCCTGTAAATCAGCCTTTTGAGCTGGAAATACATAGGATAATACGGCAGCTGCGGCCGCAGAAAACGTCGAATGACCGGATGTATAGCCAGGAAAGTTTGGCAATCCGGTAGAGGTCTTAATGCTAGCATCTACATGTGAAGGCCGTTTGCCCAGATAATAGAATTTGGTATCCCAACAACACACCCCTGCATCCATTAAAGCCGTATTCATCAATGCCATCACACGAGCCGCCCGTAGTTCACTCCATTGGTAGGAATAAATCAAATCGGCAGCTTTGCGGTTCCAGTGGCCGGGAGGCGTATAACTTCCTACGCCATCAGCCCAATACGAAGCTATTTTGAATTGCTCGCGGGTACGATTTTTAGACATTTGGCGTAACTCTTCCAGGTCTTTTTCAAATGCTGGACTGCCTGGAACTGGCGGAGCTTCTGGTCGAATGGCTACTTTGGTCTGGTCATCCATATTCCATAATTTTACGTTTCCATACAAAGGCAACATCGGCGGACGGGCCGGAATATCCATACTCATCCATTGGTTAGTAAATCCCCGACTGATGGCACTTTCTCTGAGTTTGGATACCTCTGTTTGGGTGTTGGCTTTGCTCATATTATCGGTTTTGGCATAGGCCAATACCCGCTGAGCCACTTGTTTGCCCAACTCCTCTCCTGCATCTACGTCACTTTTGACATTGGTACCGGCCCATAAACGACTGTTTTTGTGTTCTTCTGCTTTTTGGGTCAATAGGTCTACCTCACCTGGAAACAGGGCTTTGAGTATTTCCCGCGAAGCCGCTGCTACCACTGCATCTTCTGAAGGATACGAAGGCAAGTCAGAGGCAGGCAGCAACGACTGTATGGAGGCATCATTTTTAGTAGGAGCCAGGCGGTTGTAGTTAAACTTATAATTCCAGGTCGTCACCAGGGCATCGTATTGAGCCACGCTAAGCAGGGCAAAAACCCGTGCGGCATAGGGCGGATTAGCAAACGGAAAACGTGGATACTGTGTTGGATTGGTTGGGTCAGGTACTGGATAGGTGCCATCGGGATTATTATCGGGCGGAACGTTATATTGAGCGGTTAGTTCACGGGCTATTTCATTCCAACGCAACACGGCTCCAGCTCCCCAATAGTATACTTTCTCTTTTTGTGCACCTGTGACCTGCCCACGAATGGCTTTTAGGCTCTGTAATTCAGTCTGATACGTCGCTGATGTAATGGCTTCCGGTGCTGGAACGGTCAATTCAATGCTGCTACGCAACAAAAAAGGTTTCCAGTTTCCACCATTGGCATCGGTGGTAGAACGTACGTGTGGCTCTATGTCTGACATGTCCAATGATTTGTCACAGCTATTGCCTGCCAGCAGTAGCAACACACCGACTAAGGTTGTTCGAAGGGTTGTTGTATATCTTTTCATATAATAAGGTTAGTCAACAAATAGATTCAAAAGCTACTGGAGTTATTTTTATTCTGGCGTTGATTTTTGCGTATCAGCACCCGGTTTTTCACACTTTTTCCCATGTGCAAACACACTGATGGTATATAAAACGCCTACGGAGAAACTAGAAGTCTGTCCAACATTCCGGCCATCTGTGACATAGTTCAGGCTAGCAATGGCCGAAAAATCACGGATGTTATACCTGCCATACCAACCAATGGATGTGGCTTTCATAGCGTTGGAAGGGAATGGCGCATCATTGTAGCGAATATCGTCGCCAGAAAGTGCCGCAAAACGTTCCAGCCGAATATCCGTCTGGAATCGTTTGTTCCGAAACCCAACTTGTACCCCTCCATCTACCACATCGGGCACCTGTACTTCGTTGGTATAATAGAGCTGTTTGTCATACAAATAGGCATCCCGGTCAATGTGAATGTTGCTGCGACGGGTATAACCACCCTGTGCTGTCACATACCACCCAGCCTTGGTCAGGTAGTCAACTACCAGCCGACCCGATGCTGTTTTGCTCTGCAATCCAATGCTCAGAGGAAGAAAATCAGGCACATACTTGCTAACTGGAGCAGATATCCCACCTGTTACAAAGGTACTCAAGGTTCCAAAAGGTATATTTTTTTTCAAAAAACGATACTTGAGCCAAACCGAGACATCCTGCAATCCCTGCTGTCCTTGCAGGTAGCTAGCCGATGCACCTGTACGCACATAGGGCAGTGCAGCAATAAGATTGAGGTTATCAGTAATCCCCAAGGCTCCCATTACACTCATAGTCTGTGTAGTAACTGTACCCAGGTTAGGGTTTTTGCGAAAATTTGTCCCTTCCCAATACTGGTTCCAGCTTCCTTGTGTATACATCAGGGCTGCACATACATTGCCTCGTGACATAAGCAACCCATCTGTAGCAGTCTGTGCCTGAATAAGTGGGGCTGTACCTAGAAATATCAACAGGAGTATCCTGTGTTGAATCGTAAAATACATAGTAGAAAAGAGTAAGTGATGTGTGAAAACAGATGAATAGCTTTTATTGTGTTATTTTAGACACTGATACATTAACCCTTGCAAGGTCTTCATTTTACATTTGATGAGCCGTTGTTTTATGTAATTAAAGTTATTTCATCCGCAATAATTTTAATTAGTCATCCCTTAAAAAGTATTTTTTATAATAATAACACAACAAATACTGCATTTTGTGGTTGTTTTTATTTAAAAAGCCATATAATCTAAGTGTGAAAAATTGCCGGTTTTTTTTTGGTTTTCACTCCTTTTCCGGCAATAAAACTTGGCTACAAATTCAATCTGACTTTCGCTAAATCTCTGATCAATGTTGGCTTTAGTAGAAATTTGTACTTAACTCACTGATTATAAATACATTATATTCTCCGATTTTGGGTCACTATTTTCACCTGACTTTTTAAGGGATGACTAATTACCCTGAAACCTATTGAAAGTTAATCCTAATCCACAGTATCTACCTATGCAATCATCCTATTAAATATCTAAAACTGAAGCATACATAAAGATGGATTTGTTTTTGAGGAAGTGGGAGTCATTTTCTGATCCTGAATCTGTTGTACTTCCTGGGCCAGTGCAAAAAAGTGTTCACGAGCCGTGATATTGGTTTTCAGTTCGGTATACAGGGTATCATTTTCGTAGCGTTGGTGTATAATGTTATAAAACTGACCATTGAGACGCACCAGTCCTTTCTTTCCCTGCGGTTCTTCCCACTGGGTGGTGGTATAAGGCAGGGATATCGGTACTTTTACTACAATCCACTCGTCTCCTTGCATCACTGGCGAGGCAGTGGGATAAAATGCTTCGAAATAGCACAGCACCACCCATACTCTACACAGATGATAGAGCAACAGAAACAGAAGTGATATGGAGAGAAAAGAACGCAAGGCGGTTTTGTAACACCTGTAAATTTATATAAATTCTCTCTATAATTCAAAATAAACACAACTTATTTACTGAACACATGTAGATTTTGGTGGATGTACCTATTCATAATCAGCTGGTTGCGTTTGTGTAGGCAAAAAAAAACTGCCCTAATAAAGCAGCAGTTTTTTCGCCAAGAGATTGTTTTTTACTTTTCTTTATTCTACTCTTACATATACATATCCGTTCTCCACCTTGACAGGATATGTTTTAATGACGTATTCTTCCCCACTCAGACAGGCTCCTGTTTCCAGTGAAAAAGTCTTTTTATGGAATGGACAAGCCACTTTAGGTTCGTCGCCCTGAGTACCGATCATCCCTCGTGATAAGGCCATTTGCATCCGGTGTGGACACATGTTGTCGGTAGCATACCACTTGTCCCGACGAGAAAAGTTAAAAATAGCAATCTGCTGGTCATTGTATTTGATACAGGCACCACCGTTTTCGGGTACATCCTCTGCCGCACAGGCCAAAAACCACTTCTGAACATCTGTTTCTATGAGTTGCATGGCTATTGAGTGTTTTTGAATTGAGAATTAAATGATTGTTGAATGGCTACACCCTTTTCACAGGGCTTCACCCTATGCTAATGAATTACGCCCCTTCAGGTTCACAGGGCTTCACCCTGTGCTGATGGATTACGCCCCTTCAGGGCTTTGAATAGAATAATAGAATAATGAATAAAGGTTAAAGTTGTGGTGTGATTTGGGGGTTACTTGTAGGCTTTGCTAAAACTTATACCTGCAATATTCTTCCCTACACCTACTACCCAAAAAGCTGTCGTCTTTTGCAAATAGCCAATCCTGAATCACTAGAATTGGCGTATCAAGGTGTATTACCCCTGCTTGCAATCAAAACACCAACCATTTAACTATTTTTCTTCTACTTCCAGTTGGCTGCTTTTACTTGGTCACGCATCTGCTCAAATTTCACTGTTGGGTCTTTCTCTTCAGGGGCGTTGACAAAGTGAGCAAACCGTTTCCGGATGGCTGGGTTTTCGATGGCTTCTTTCCATTCACATTTGTAGCTGTCCACCAGCGTATCCATTTCTGCTTCCCATTGTGCGGCCATACCCAGGCTGTCGTTGACGACCACATTCCGCAGATAGTCAATGCCGCCGTCCATTTTATCAAGCCATGGAGCGGTACGCGTCAGTGGGTCAGCGGTTTTGATGTAAAACATTAAGAACCGGTCTATGTAACGGATGCAGGTTTCTTTGTCTATGTCTTGGGCCAGCAGGTCGGCGTGGCGGGGCTTGCTGCCTCCATTGCCACAGACGTACAGATTCCAGCCCTTTTCTGTAGCAATGATGCCAAAATCCTTACTTTGGGCTTCGGCACATTCACGGATACAGCCTGAAACGGCAGATTTGAGTTTGTGCGGAGCCCGTAAGCCACGGTACCGTTCTTCGACCTCAATGGCAAACGATACCGAGTCATGCAAGCCAAAGCGACACCAAGTAGAACCCACACAACTTTTCACTGTCCGTAAGGCTTTGGCGTAGGCATGTCCGCTTTCGAAACCGGCTTCAATTAGTTCTTCCCAGATTTTGGGCAGATCAGCCAAGTGTGCACCGAACATGTCAATCCGCTGTCCGCCAGTGATTTTGGTATATAAGCCGTATTTTTTGGCTACTTGTCCGAGTACAATCAGTTTGTCAGGCGTAATTTCTCCACCCGGCACCCGAGGTACCACTGAATAGGTTCCTCCTTTCTGGATGTTGGCCAGAAAACGATCGTTAGAATCCTGGGCTACGGGTTGTTTGTTGGCTGTATCGGCGTATAAACTGGCTAAGATTGAAGAAACGACAGGCTTACATACTTCACAACCGTCCCCTTTTCCATGCTTGTCGAGTACTTCGTCGTAGGTTGTGAGCTTTTCCAGTTTCACAAAGTCCAGCAGTTCTTGGCGGGAGTATTGAAAGTGTTCACACACCACATTGCGGACATATTTGCCTTGGGCCTTCATGGTTCCAGCAATCAAGTCTTTGACCATCGGCACACATCCCCCACAGCCTGTACCTGCTTTGGTGCATTTCTTGATACCATCCAGGGTTTCGGTACCTTCCACTACGGCATCGCAGATCATGGCTTTGGAAACCGCCTCACAAGAGCAAATCAGGGCTTCATCTGGCAGGCTCATGACACCCCCACCTTCGGCAACAGCACCGCCACGGGCTCCCAGAATCATGTCTTCGGGGTTTGGAGGCAACACAATTTTATTGGTCACCGTTTGCAACAGCATGTTGTAAGCATCGGCATCGCCAATCAGAATACCTCCCAGCAGTTGTTTTCCGTCGTTAGACACATTGATCCGCTTGTATACACTCTTGACCGTATCTTCAAACACAATCGTCCGGCAGTCGGGAGAGGTGACAAACGGATTGCCAAAGCTGGCCACATCTACGCCGATCAACTTCAGTTTGGTACTCATGTCGTAGCCTGTAAACGATTTTTCGCCGCCGCACAGGTTGGATACAACCACATCAGCCATTTCATAGCCAGGGGCTACCAGTCCGTAAATCATGTGGTTATACAGGGCACATTCGCCAATGGCAAAAATTTCAGGATCAGAGGTTTGCAGCTTTTCATTGACCAGAATCCCTCCTCGTCCGCCTACTTCCAGACCTGTCAGACGGGCCAGCTCGTCACGCGGCTTGATACCTGCCGAGATCACCAGCATGTCTACATCAATGCCTGTTTCATCAGCAAACTTCATTCCTTCAATCTTTCCATTTCCGGTAATTTCGGTGGTATTGGTATGGGTATGAATCACTAGCCCCAACTCCTGAAGCTTGGATTTCAGCATGTTAGAACCTTGCTCGTCTACTTGGCGAGGCATCAGGCGGGGAGCAAACTCAATGACGTGTGTTTCAGTAATTCCCAGATCCATCATGGCTTTGGCCGCTTCTAGTCCTAGTAAACCACCCCCAATGACAGCTCCTTTTCGGGCTTTTTTGGCGTAATCTTTCATCATGTCCAGGTCTTCGATGGTGCGGTAAACAAACACGCCATCTTTTTCTACGCCAGGAATATTGGGTACAAACGGAGCTGAACCTGTAGCTAGTATCAGGTAGTCATACGTTTCGGTAATGCCATGAAACGAGTGGATGGTTTTGTTGGTACGATCAATCTGCTGTACTGGATCAGACAAATGCAGGCGAATGCCATTGTCAGCATACCATTCCAGGCTGGACATACTCAGAGAGTCGGCGGTTTTGCTCGGATCAAAGTATTCACTCAGATGCACACGGTCATACGCATGGCGGGGTTCTTCCCCAAATACCACTATTTCAAAGGCATTGGATGGAGCTTTAGCAACGAGTTTCTCACAGAATTTGTAGCCAACCATGCCATTTCCTACAATTACGATTTTAGTACGGGTATTCATGTGTCTGATACGAGTTTGGAAAGTGATTAATCTCTAGTATTCTTATAGATTTTATATAAATTACTTTAAACTTATGTCTACCTTGCCATTGTTTTAGGACTAATGACTAACAGGTTTTCCCAAAAAAGAAAGGTAGATGCCTTTTTGATACTTAAAAAAAGAATCATATTTTTTATTGAGCCATTTTCAGTCATTACACAAATGAGCATTTAAAAATAAACCTATTTTCAAAAAATATAGTGTACTTTTCAAAAAGTCCGTTTAAAATAAGAGGCCATATTCAAAAATATAGCTATTTTTTTTAAAACAGGCTTAAAATTCAACTCATCAAACTTAAAAATAGGATAAGTAATAATCAAGTATTAACTAAGTATTTTTGCTGAAAACAACAAAATTGTTAAAAAATAAATATATGTTATTGGATTTATCATATAAATTAGAATAAAATACCGTTTCCGTTATTTTTTATAGAATAATATATTGACCCACTTCAAGATTTTTGTATCTTTGACCAAGGGTTTTATCTGAGAAAAATTAAGTAATTATACTCTTAATTCTATTATATGGCTATTCATCCGAAACTTTCACTGGTAGGGGCTGGCCCAGGAGCAGCAGATCTGATTACGTTGCGTGGCCTCAAAACCATTGCTGCGGCAGACGTTATTCTGTATGATGCTCTCATTGACGAATCTCTGCTCGAACATGCCCGCCCAGATGCCATCAAACAGTTTGCAGGTAAGAGATTTGGGTGTACCTCTCTTTCTCAAGAAGAAATCAATGACCTAATCATTAAATATGCCCTTGAAAAGGGTCATGTGGTACGCTTGAAAGGCGGCGACCCGTTTGTGTTTGGCCGGGCAACCGAAGAAATAGACATGGCACGGGCCTATGGCATTGAAGTAGAGGTTATTCCAGGTATTTCCAGTTGTATCTCTGTGCCAGCCTCTCAGTTGATCCCGGTTACGTCCCGTGGCATTAGTGAAAGCTTCTGGGTCACGACAGGCACTACCCGCACGGGAGAGGTATCTAAAGACATTGAGCTAGCGGCCCAGTCTACGGCTACAGTAGTCATTCTGATGGCCATGAGCAAACTTCCCGAAATAGCCCACATTTTCTGCACATACGGCAAAGCCAACACCCCCATGATGATTGTACAGGAAGGCTGTACAGCCAATGAAAAATATGTAATTGGCACAGTCAGTACCATTGCCGAAAAAGCCAAAGCAGCAGAGCTAGGCAATCCAGCTGTGATGGTGATTGGGGAAGTGGTGGGTTTACACGTTGAGTTTGCCGGACGTATTGCCAATCAATATACCGTTACTCGTCATGATTAAGTAATGTGTCGGGGGTAGGATTCGAACCATACATGAGTCCCTCTATCTACTCAACACTATCTTATTGTTCATAAAATAGCTGCCTTTACCAGTTTGGCAACCCCGGCATATAGAATATAAAAAAATAGGCACTAAGTTCTATTTCCTTTCCTTAGTGCCTTTTATGCAGACCCAGTATTCAGGCTTATGATGCTTACTGAACAGACTACTCTAACCCCTGAGCTACTCTCACTTGTAGTAAAAACAATGCACTATGTTGAGTGAGAGGCTGGATTTGAACCAGCGACCATCTGTTTGGATTCGCCTGACTGCTTCTGCCGATAAACATAAACCTAAAGCTACCAACTCAACACTAAACGATAGAGGACTATAACGCTTAGGCTAAAGCTAAAGCTAAGGCTATGTTGGTTTGTGGGTTCCTACTTGCCTGTGTGCAGGTAGGTAAATATTTTTTCTGCCGTCATCTGGCTGGGTATGGCTTCAACTTCGTTGCAAATCTTCAAGGCTTCGATCACGGCTGTCAGCAGGATACTTCTTCGGCGGAGGAGTTCTGCCCGCTGCCGATGCGACCACTCGCCTGAAAACCGCTGATACGTAAACTCACCCAGTTTGGTCGGTTTGTCTCGGGTGGCGGTGACGGGGGTGTAGTTCTTCACATCCAAGTTTTTGCTTAGGTTCGGGTCTTCCAGAATATACGTTTCCTTGATGGTGGTCATCCGGTCTCCTTTCAGCAGGGCACTTTCAAAAATCTCCCGTCCTTGGTACATTTCTTCGGTCGTGTTTTCCCAAATTTCGTCGTCGTTGCGTACCGGAATATTTTCATAGAGTTCTTTCAGGGTTCCTGCTTCGAGAAACGACTTGAGCCGCAGCAACTCCAGCGACGTAAATTCGCCCCATTCTGTACCATCTACCACTAGTTTGGCTTTAGCTACGCCCATGGCATTGGTCAGTTCTTGGCTAAACAAGGCATTGAGGTATTCTTTGGAATTATCAATCATCCAGTCCAGCTTCTCGACTACAGTAGTGACAACCAGTTCATTTTTTCGTTCACTGGGCAAATCCACAGTATCGGGCAGGGACAGATAGGTTTTGCGTTCGCCTCTAAATTCGCCTTGTTTGGTTTTGAAGAATTTTACATAGTCTTCAACCATCTTGCGGAAAATAGACTGAAGATGGTCTGTCTTGGCCAGCAAGACGTTTAATTTTGTTGTTTTACTCATAGATATAGATAGATTAAAAAGTCATTCAGAAGTAAGTAAACCAGAACAGGCATCACGCAGACAATCAGCAAAAAAGCACTTCTGTTCCGATAATCAAATATATGTTTTTTGTCAGTCCATCCAAGGAATTTTGTGATTATTTTTCCCATCACTCCCAAGCCGAACAGGTGCAAAGTTGTGCTGCTGGTACGCAGCCTATTTGCGTACCAGTATTTTTTTTCAGGATTTTTTACTTAGTAGCCGACATTTCGCACCCCTTTTCAAAAACAAGGTATTTTCTTACAGGGCATGTTCATAAAAAAAATATTAATTCAAAGCAGTGGACAAATTTAAAAACAGTCCGTCATTGCGAGCGGAGCGAAGCAATCTCCTAGGCACAGGCTCGGCAAGAAGGCTATGAGCCACTCAAGCCGAGCCTGTGCTCTCAGCAGATTGCCCCCGGTGCGAGATTGGCTTCGCCGAACTTACGTTTCCTATCTGCTGTGTCTCTCAAGGGGGCATGATCGGAGTGTCAAATGCCTTTTTGCTCTCATATTCCGATAGCGTTCGGGTGCTTAAGACGGCAGATAAGAATCTGCCAAATAATGGGTACGAGATAGGAAACGTAAGTTCGGCGAAGCCAATCTCGCACCAGACTTATCCATAACTCACGTTATTTAAAAATTTGGTTGTGATTCAAAATGTATACTAGATTTACAGTCTGACTATCAGTAGTTTATGTGTATAATTATTTTTTGTCTTCCCTGTGGGATCTTCGCACACAGACGACGGCCGCTGTATTTGCGCGAAGATCCCTACGGGAAGACAAAAAAAGGCGTTTAAGCAGAAAGGAAGCTTTTTTACTCATCATACCTTTTGATACACAGCCAAAAAATCATTCTTTTCATTATTTGATTTACCAACAGTACCACTGAAATTTCCTGATAAGTAGATATATTTCTCGAAAATAGCTGACTACTCATTTTTTACTGCAACAAAACCCATTTTCTTTATGTCTACCTATCTTTTACCTCTGTTTGGAAAAATTGATCTCACTTCTCTGGAACACTATTACGATGCCCAAATGGAATGGGAAGACCGCACGATTAGTCTGGATTTGAATTTTGAAGAAAAAACCATTGAGGCATCAAAACTGGACTTTGTCAAACAATTTATAGAAAACTTGTCTATATATGATGCCAATAATAAGGTGTTTATGGAAGCAGATTTTGAGAACGAGGAAAAAGATACTGTTCGTTTGTATACAGAATGGTTTCTGGAAGGCTTGAATGCAGAAAAAATAGCTGCTTTTGTGGATGTTCAAAACTTGGAAATATCCATTCAAAAACAATTCATTTCCAAACTACAATTAGTCCGAATTGGCTTCTATCCATGCAAAGAAGACCCTTATGCTATTTTTGACTATTCCATAGATGAAGACTTAACTAACTACCTGGTTGTAATCTACATAAACTCTCTGGGCCAATTACAAGACATGACCATAGAAAGCTAAAATTACTTGTAATATTCCCACCACTGAAGTCTCTACAATTGTGTGGTATATTTTATTACCACCATTGATGTTTATCATTTTAAAGACCACAAAACTTCTCTCCATTTTATACATACAAATTACACTTTAAAATCAAGCTTGCATTCTACAAACCTATTTTTCCACATTTTTCAACTGTACCTTTTGTCTATACTTTTCTACTGTACTTCTCAATATTATCCTCCTTTGCAATTATTTTTTTTATTCTGTCAATAATATACTTGTTTCAATAAACACAATAGTATTAAATTTTTGAATATTTGCATTAATAAAAAAGAAATTTAGTATAAATATTTACACATAGATAATAACTATTTCACTATCCAATATACAATAATGATCTGATTACTTAACAAACTACAAAAACAGTTGTCTTTGCAATTTGTTAAACAATCACAGCCTATTTATTGCGGTAGACAATATACAAATACACAAAATCTGAGATCGTTATACAAAATGCAACCCGGAAAAATTTGCGTCGTATAAACTCCTGTTATCTATCTATTTTCTACTTAGCTTTTCTTTTTATGAAACAATTTAAGTTTAGATGCTTATTTATTTTTATTCTTTTTTCTACAGCATTATATGCTCAAATCAACAACTATCCATGGCCAGCTACTTCAGAATTGCAGTCAGGGAATTATTCGATTCGCTTTAGGCAAGTCAACGCCAATGGGGCTACAGGATCGTGGGAATCTTCTGTTAATCTATTATCTATTCCAAGAGATTATAAGAAGTATACCCATGGATTTCCTGCTTCTGAATTTACAACCAATGGACACAACCGTGTAGGAGGCGAGGCCATTCCGGGGGGCACGTTAGACCGAAACATGACCTTTTCTATGTTTTCCTTCACAGGTAAAATAGAAGTAGAAGTGACCAAATTGTTTGGTACTACGGCAACGCAGGTCAATGTGTCGCCTAAAGCCTTCGGCATCAATCCCCATTTTTTTGATGGAAAAGTGGTGCGTTTTTATATGGATAAACCCCTCTATGTAAGTGTAGACTTTGTCAGTACCGATAACCGAGACGATGACGGAAGGGGTGGAAAAGAAATTAAATACAGTTGTATGATCTTTGCTGACTCGCCAGAAAGTACTGCTGGATATACCATTCCTAAGCCAACTGATCCTGGTGTAGTAGTATGGAAAGATGATTTGGATCTGGCAACAATTCTGGCAGCTAATATCATTTATTTTCCTGCTGGAGACCATAATCTGAAAAAACACAAAAACAATGTCAGTACCTGGTATTATTCTGTTTCGCAATATGACAATACTCCCTTGTATCATGGTAAACTAAATCTGGCAAAAGACGGACAGAAAGTATATCTAGCACCAGGAGCTTATGTACGTGGGTCTTTTCATAGCCATGGACACAAAAACAACTGGCTGTATGGACGAGGCATTGTATCAGGTCGCAGCCACCTCATGCATGAAATTATACGCCCAGTAGACGGTGCCAATGGCATTGTATATGTACAAACTACTCAGTCAAAGGAAGCCTTTTGTGAATTTGGAGATGGTGCCGTCTTTAATGGCGTTGTCTTTAAAGAAGCCTATCACCACACCTGCCCCAGTGGCAAAAACAGCACCATCAAGAATATTAAAATTGTGGGGTGGTGTTATAATAATGATGGTATTCGTCCAAGCTCAGGTAGTGTGGTAGATGGTATATTTATTAAAACCTGTGACGACTATGACTATGCACGTGATCCACATACGGTATCCAATTCTGTATTCTGGCCTGGAATAAACGGAGCCGTAGGGCAACTTGGCTGGAGTGATTTGGGATCAGGTGGTGCCGAATATTACAATAACTACATTATTAACTCCGAATGGAGCAATCCTAATAAGGATAATGTAGGTATAATCAATGGCTCTAAAGCAGATGCAGGTATTAAACTGGACAATAACGTCATTGAAAATATGTTTTTGGAAGGAACTGTCAACTACCTGGTTAATGCAGAGATCGAAGCTGGAACAGCTGCGGGTTACCTGAAAAATTTCACCTTTAAGAATATCTCTGTAGAGAAAATGTTCCAAACTGTGCAAGGCGAAATCACCAAACAGAAAATGAAAGGCTTGGGAGGGACAAAAATTCAGAACTGGACCTTTACCAATCTGTTTGTGGGTGGTGTACTAGTAACCAAGCAGAACTACCAAAATTATTTTAACCTGAAACTGGATGCCCAGAATAATGACTTGGCTAATCTGTGTGAAAATATTGTGTTTAACTCTGAAGGACCATTGTATACCATTACGGTTACATCTAATGAAGGCGGAACCGTAACACCATTGGGTAATAATGGTGTTATTCAGGTTGCTAAAGGCATGAATCAACAGGTTACAATTAGTCCAAATTCAGGCAAACGGATTGTAAAGGTAGTAATTGACGGGGTAAATAAAGGCCGTATACAAAACTATGTATTCTCATCAGTAGCGGCCAATCATACTGTGGTGGTAGAATATGCGATTGGAGAAGATTACTATGGAGGAACTGACAATGCCCTTCCTTTAGTACAACTCACAAGCCCTGTAGCCAATGCTTCTTTCACAGCACCAGCTGTTATTGCACTGGCAGCCAATGCCACAGATGAGGATGGCACGATTACAAAAGTAGAATTTTATGCGGATAACTTGTTGTTGAATACAGATTTGACTGCACCCTATGAAGCTACATGGAATAACGTACCAGCAGGTACATATAAAGTTACAGCCAAGGCTACTGACAGTCGCAGTGCTACTAAAACTTCCACAGCCGTAACTGTGACAGTAAATCCAGCAAATCCGTGTACTGGAAATACAGCTCCTACAGTTTCTCTGACGGCTCCAGTAGGCGGCAGCAGTTTCTCTGCTGGAACTTCTATCAGCTTGACTGCCAGTGCTACAGACAATGGAACGATTACCAAGGTAGATTTCTACAACGGTACTACACTGATTTCTACAGACAGTACTGCTCCTTATACTGCCACAATCAGCAATGCCGCTGCTGGAAGTTATTCGTTGACAGCAAAAGCTACTGACAACTGCGGTGCTACTAAAACCTCTACAGCTATAGTTGTGACAGTAAATCTAGTCAATCCAGTAAATCCGTGTACTGGAAATACAGCTCCTACGGTTTCTCTGACAGCTCCAACCAATGGTGCTAGCTTTGCAGCAGGAGCCTCTATCGGCCTAACTGCCAGTGCTACAGACAATGGAACAATTACCAAAGTAGATTTCTACAACGGTACTACACTCATTGCCACTGACAGCATTGCTCCTTATACTGCCACAATCAGCAATGCCGCTGGTGGAAGTTATTCGTTGACAGCCAAGGCTACTGATAACTGCGGTGCTACTAAAACCTCTACAGCTGTAGCTGTAACCGTAGCAGATGCTACTTCTACAGGAGGCATTTCAGGAGTAACTTGTGGTTCAGTCAATGGCAGTGCTACATTTACGCTTGCAGCTGCTGACCGTGTGAATGCTACATCGTATGCGTGGTGGTACACTGGTTCTTCCCAGTCTATTACGCCCATAGCTGGCATGCCTTACAAAGCTGAGTTAGCCTTTGGACCTTCGTTGACTGCAGGTGAGATATGTGTCGGTGTCAACTACAGTGTAGCTCCTTGGTACAAGCAATTCTGCAAAACCATCAGTGTCTGTAAAAGTAGTGCCAAAATAGGAACCTTGGATAGCCAAACAGCTCTACAGGTAGCACCTAATCCATTTAACGATGAAATCCATCTACAATTGCCTGTACAGACACAAGTTCAGAAAGTAACGTTGCTTTCAGTCAATGGAGCTCAGATTATGGTGCATCTACAGCAAACAGATGCAGGTAGATATACCATTCATGTGCCTATTGTAGCTGCTGGGTATTATATATTGAAAGTACAAACCCAGACAGGAGTGAAAGTAATGCGGATGATCCATAATAAATAGGTTTTTCCAAATTTTTATAGATTAACCATCCATTTCCGGTTGTGTTTTACCCTACAGAAGGCTTTGCTATAGGCAAGCCTTCTGTAGTATTTTATGAGTGATTCCTTTCCAAGTCAGATACCTCTGTGCGGGAAGCTTGGGCAAATAGGAGTCGCCTCTACATGCATCACTCACGTTATCTTAAATATGAATCAATTCATTTTTGATAGCAAAGACAACCAGACCTGTCCGGGAACGAACTTGAAATTTCTCAAACAAAGCCTCCCGGTAGTTATCAACGGTATGCGGACTGACGTTCATTTTATCAGCAATTTCCTTGTAGGTCAACTCAGAGGAACAGTATTCTAGGAATTTCAACTCATTGCCTGTTAACTTCTTTTTTTCTTCCTCCAAAGGTGTATTCCGTTGCAGGGTAAGTAGCATCTTACCTGACACAAACTCATTGATATAAAACCCTTGGCTACAGATCGTTTGAATAGCCGTTAATACTTCTGATACCCTCGATTCTTTCAAGAGATAACCCATTGCCCCACTTTTGAGCATTTCCATAATTGGTTTTTCCTTGTCAGACATACTCAGGGCCAGAATATTGATGTCTGGATGGTTTTCTCGGAGCCAACGGGTGGCCTGAAATCCGTCCATGACAGGCATGGTTATGTCCATCAGTACTACTTGCGGCAAAACAGTCTGGGTCGTTATTTTTTTGATCATATCTGCTCCGTTCGAAGCCTCAAACACGACATTGATCTCATTAAATTCTGAAAGCAAATGCACCAAACCTTGCCGAAACAACGTATGGTCATCCACAATGGCAATAGGTATGACTTTATTTATCATGTAACCTGACGTAAATGATGTAATTAAGGATATGGAACCCGTATAGTCACTGTTGTTCCCTGCACTGAAGCTGACTCAAAGGTAACGTTTCCCTGAATCATATGTACCCGTTTTTCAATATTACCTAATCCCATGCCGGGCTGCAAACGCCTGTTTTCGTCTTTGTTCAAACCAATGCCATTGTCTGCTACGGTTAGTGTTAATACACTTCCGGTTAGTTCAAGGGTAATGGCTAGTTCGGTAGCTTGTGCATGACGGATTACATTACTGATGCACTCCTGAAACAGTCGAAAAAGGATAACTTCCTTGCCATTGTGCGTCTGAGAAGGATTAAAGTGGCTTTTATCAAAGCTAATTATATATTGGTTTAAGCGGGTTAAGTATGCTAGCTCAAAATCAATGGCAGCTACCAGTCCATTTTTTAGTAAGCTTTCTCCATTCAATAGCTGGGAAAGATCTCGTATTTCCTTGATAGCCCGTCTGGTAAGCTCGACAGATGCCGCAATTTTTTCTACCGAATGCGTATCACTTACTTTAACTGAACTCAGGGTGATGGAAGTAAGGCTTAGGATCTGTCCAATATTGTCATGCAACTCTGCCCCAAGGGTTTTCAATGTTTCCTCTTTTACCTCCATTTGAGCCTGGAGTACTTCCCATTCAAAATTCCGCTGCAGTTGCTCTTTTTCTTCTTTATGCTTCTGCTTACGTCGGTTATACAGGCTCACATAGATTAACAAGAAAAGAGGGGCAATCAGAAAAATGACAGAAAGTATAATCACAACTATGGCAATAGTCTCAGACGATATCTGCATATAAAAGCATAAGACCAACAGGTATATAAAATAATGTTAAGCACAGCAAAGATCCAATACCGGATGGAAGCTGTCAGGTGGGTATTGTCTAACAAAAAATACTTAAATAACACATTACAAGCTGTGCTACCAAAATAAAAGAACAATACCCCATTGACCCACCAAAAAGGAGCATGCTTCCATAATTGTATAAACTGATCGTCGCTGAGCATCAGGTAGTAGAAATACAAACTTGCCACTACAAATGCCACAGACATGACAATAACAGTCCTAAATGCAAAGCCACCCAGCTGATTATCAGTCATTTCTACCACAAAACAAACCAAAAACAGACCCTGCCAGACTATCAGCCAAGATAGCCTGTTTTTATAGGGTTTGATCAGGTAAAATAAAAAATAACTGACCATTAGGTTTTCAAAGATGAGCAAGAGATTATAGACCATATAATTTGGCTTGCTCAGCACTTTCCACAGATGAATCCCTCCTATTTCCACCGCACAAACCAGCAATAGATACAGGCAAAGCAACCGCCAGCCAAAGTCCTTATCCCTGAAAAGGAAAATAATTCCCATCAGAAAGCAGATCATCTCTGTAACGGTGTTGATGGTAAAATAGATGTGCATAGATTTATTACTGTGTTTAATATTAATCAAACCATACGTCTGGGCAACTTTGGCAAAAGGTTGAGGATCTATCAAGGCACATTTGCCAAGTTGGGCGTAAGTCCTCATTATTCAGCTCTATCACTCCAACAAGTCTGCTCCTTCACAAGGGCTAGGCGGAGGACACATTTCGCCTCTGTTTTGGGGAACCATCATAATAATGATGCCTCTGTTGGTATTGGTAGCATTTCGATAATAATCCTGGTGAATCCCATTCTTATTTTCTGTAGACACAAGTACCAGCGTGTTATGGCCCCAATAGTCTTTTGGAGGAACTGTTTGTGCTAACTTGTCATAAGTAGAGTCATAGGCAGCAAAGTAAATCCGGAGACCATCGGCATTCTCTTTTTCTAAGGCACAGGTAATGGCTTTGAGCCTGTCTAAACTAAACCATATGGCTCGGGTATTATCCAGCATGGCAGGAACAAGAGGATTACGTGACTTAACGTCGTCCCTTTCATAGTTTTGCACATATCTTTTGGCTCGTTCAACGCCAATGGTGTCTATCAGGCCAGTGTCTGTGGCAAGATTTTCACAACAATTTTTTTTACAGGAAGCCATCGTCAACCCAATAACAATGAGACAGAAGGCTGTTTTTGCTGAAAATTTTTTCATGGATAGAGTGATTTTAGAGGTTATGCACAAAAGTGAACAAAACCCACTACACCACAAACCGAATCTCCCCCTTTTTTACCCAGAAATTCACCTGTCACAAAAGCTGTTTTCACCCTACGCATAGTCTACTCATTGTCAGACCTTTGTAAAAACAGTTAGCCACCAGAGCTTACTATTTTTCAGGAACGCCGAAACCTGTATCAGCGTAGGCAGAGATTTAACCGCCTAACTTAATGGCTAGATAAATAAACGATTTTTTATGCATGCACTCCCAATAACCTGACCTGCACAGCCTAACAAAGCAGGAGGCGGAAACCGAAAAGCCTGAAGAGAGTAGGAAACATTACCAGACGCAAATTACCAATAATATAGTTGCACTGGTCTAAAATAACCACACATATGAACCAAGTTATGACAAATCCGGTAGACGAAAAACAAACTACAACTTTTTTGTCTGAAGCAAAAGCCAATACCCTGGCCGAGCCTACACTAGCAATTGCCACAGGTACTTTCAAAATGGGACTGTTTAGCAATGGAGTCCAATTGGGATGGATGGGTAAAGACAGTTCAGGCTGGGCTGTTCTGGTTACAGACCCCAATCAGGCAGTTCAGTTAGAACTCTATCCCTACAGTGGCGTAAATTATTATCGGATAGCCAACACCAGCAGCTATATGTCTGTTAGCAATTCTGCCTATATCGGTTTTTATAACTGGCTGGGTGCTACTGGCTTTACCCGCAACAGCTCGAATCTAGTCTCCGATTACAACCAGCAGAAATTGTCTCTGTATTCCAAAGACAACGGCTATTTGTATGCCTGGGATGCTTATACGGTACTGGATGTCAAATTCATTGAATAAGTCTTTCTAAGCCACAAAGTCTGTGACATCCATCAACTGCAAGTAATACCCAACTCCAATTGGGTATTACTTTTAAGACTTACGCAACATACACAGGGCTTTACCCTGTGCGGATGGATTACGCCCCTTCAGGGCTTGAATAGGCTATTTTGCGTAAGTCCTAACTTTCATACCTATCTAAATCTGCTACTACTAACAATAAAACACATGAATGAACTATCATTTGTACGCGTCAGAGATCAAAGACTTTCCCTTTGGCAATCCGTAGTCCATGCCAAATTGCTGAAACAAGCACAAGAAAAAGGCAGTGAGAGACCCAATCGGATAGAAATAGGCAGCCACCCAATGATGGTTGCCGTCAATACCATGGTAAGCCTGCATTCAGACCCAGCCAAACGAACGCAACTGATCCAAGGGGAAAATGTATCCGAAGAGATCAGGCTAATTCATGTAGCTTTTCAGCTTGCACGGGCAAAATCCGACGAAAACCAAGCATTGATTGACCAACTTGACATAGAATTTCGGAAATACAGCAATGCCGATTGGTGGGATTTCTTTAAGGAATGTGTCACCGATTTCATAGCCTATGGCTTTAAATACAATTTTGTATTTAAATATAACGATTGGAAAAAAGAAGGAAAAGGTGATATTAATTATGGGGTCATTAACTATAAATTGCCCAACCACGCCAAAGTAGCCATTCTGGGTGACTGGGGAACAGGGATGCCCGATGCAGTGAAGCTCCTCAAAGACATTATGACAACCCATAAGCCAGATGCCATCATCCATCTAGGTGACATCTACTACTCAGGTTCGCCAGAGGAATGTAACCATAGCTTTGCCGATGTACTGACAAGTGTCTTTCAGGAAATCGGACACCGGGTTCCGGTTTTTACTATACCCGGCAACCATGATTATTATTCCTATGCCTACGGGTATTACGACATGGTCGCAGGGCTGAACCAGTATTTGCCCCAAGCCATACAACCCGCCAGTTACTTTTGCTTGCAAACACAGGACATGGGCTGGCAATTTCTGGGCATGGACACAGGACTCTATGATTCCAATCCAGAAAACCAAATAGATACATTTTATGCAGGGCCTCGACTCACGCCTTCTGAAGTGAGCTGGCACCAAGATAAGCTAAACCGATTCCAAGGAGGAACCATACTCTTGTCTCATCACCAGGTTTTTACGGCCAACAGTGCCATTAATGGGCAGTATTCTGGGTATCCGCAATATATCAACCCCTTTCTTCTGGAGTATTTTCAAAATTACCTGCAAACCCAAGTAGGGTTATGGTTGTGGGGGCATGAACATAATCTGGTACTGTATCAAAACAACTTATTTGGCGTAGCCAAAGGCAGGCTTGTAGGATGTAGTGCCTTTGAAGAAGAGGCTTCTGCAGACCCGTATCAGGTAAATTTCCCCCAAGTCCCTTACCTCGATCCCAACAAGTATCGTTTAAGTGCCGATAATGGGTATTATAACCATGGCTATGCCGTGATTGACTTTAGTACCCGAAAATTTCCAGAAGACAAAGCCGCTATTTCCTATTATGAATATCCTTCCTGGGGCAGCAAACCACCTGTCAATCCCAGTGCCCGGTTAATTCTGACGGAGTCTTTTGAAAAGCCCAAACCTGTAGGTGCACCCATTTACTACAACCAAAACATTCAGGTGAGTTTGAATGGGGTCAATTCGTTCGTCAGCCATTTTGAAGAATATTACAACCAGTACTGTGCCACCCTGGGTACGACTCCTATCCTATGGCAAATTCAGAAACCTGAAGGACAAGGCGTGAAAGTATATAGTGGTGACGAGGTAATGCTAGTTACACAGGAACCGGGCGTGGGAGACTACAACCGTCTTTCGGTCTATAAACGCCAATGGCTATACTATTACAAAGGCAACGATGCCCCTCAACGATGGATTATCCGAAAATCCAATCGTAACTATAATGGTGAAATACGTTCAGGAGAGTATGTATGGTTTGAAAATGTCAGCTACAAAGGCCAATACCTCACCCCTGACGGAAACCACCTGACCACCAAAGCATTGGAAAGCCCAACCTTGTGGAAGGTGAATCTGGCCACTGCTACCACAGAATAGCAGGGATAGTTTTGGATAGGTCGCAGGTTTTGGATATATCTATCCCTGTTCAATGTATAGTAAGTTGTGGATGGATACCTACCCTTCCATCCACTCTTTAAACATATGTGCTTTTTCACGGCTCACGATCACTTCATCAGCCTATGATTGTAGTTTCTAGTCCAATATCCATTTGCTCCGTTCACCGTCAGTTAGTTTGGATAGATGGCGGCGGCAGTAAATATAACCACTCGAATCAACGAAAAAAATGAATCTGCCTGTATTTGTGGGGTTTATAGAAACTGAAGCGTCTGTATCGTAATAAATCTTGCGTTGTTTTACAAACACAAACTCCAACGCAAGGCTATCCCGACTTGTACCGATTGGAAGGAACTCCATTTTTGCAAAGCCTTGTTGCTCCAATACTTTCACTAGACTTGCGTTACTGGATGATTCGCGTGAGAAAACTTGCAAGGAAGGTGGCCAGAATCCGTATTTCTGGTAGTAAGACTGAACAGCTTGCTGGAATGCCAGTGGCAATTGTATATCTTTCTTGCGACGAATTACATCTACACGCGGGTAGGTCTCTACACCATTTTCAGTCCAACCCTGATTGGGTGTACGCTGGTAATGTGGCACTTGATAGCAGCTTGCTAGTACAAAAAAGAGTAGAATTGTTATATATTTCAAAAAAAAATTCATTTACTTCTTATTAAGAACAAAACTAATACTGGTATCTAGTCTTGGAACAAAAATAGTGCCAATACGGGTTCTTTTGCCTACCACAGCAACACTAGATTCCCAATAAAACCGACCGAACAAACGGCGGCGAAGACCGATTTTTGCTCCTACAGGATAGGCCAACAATAAGTTTGGAGTTTCAGTTAGGCGACCTGCCAAAAGCGGCATTTCCGCAAACAAGGCCACAAAATCTGCCGTGTTATTGTCGGTGTGCTTATTATTTCTACCTCTTTGAGACAATGTGAAATAATGGCGCATTTCTGCTGCCAAGAAAGGCGTAATTGCACGAACCGAATATTCCCGTCCGAAATTTGGGTCTGCCACCACCAGAAAACGAGTTCCAAAAATAGGTGGAAAAGAATAAAATGAATAATGCATACCACCACCGTACAGGAAAGCTGTGCGCCTTGTTAATTTACGTTCTTGGTGCAAAAAAACTCCCAGATAATTGAGTGAGACTGTAGTCATGTTATACCTAACAGACACGGTATCTAATGACCATGTGGGTTTAACAATGGATTGGCTCATGGATGGAATGCAGCAAGCCAAAGTGGCGAGTAGCATAACTACAAAGTTATGAGTGTATTTCACAAAATTAAAACGCATAGCCAAAGTCAATTTTCAAACGTGGGGAATAATTAGCCACGAACGAGTCTACACGTGCGGTGTTGATTGTTCCAGAGTGGAGTTTTCGTAAAAAACCCAAACTCATATCCAGATAAACATGCTGGCTTAAGTTTCGGCGCATACCCACTTTCATACCCACAGGATAGACCATCACGATATTTGGGGTTTCTGTCAAATGGCCCGCCGACAGAGGAGCTTCTGCGAAAATTCCGATGTAATTGGCAGCATTGTTCCATGTTTGTTTTTCTTTAGCCACCCGCCGTTTGAGGCTGAAATATTGCCTAAGTTCTGCGAAAAGATAAGGTGTGACTGATGAAACCTTATAAAAAGAAGGAAACCGGTCATCAGTTACCACAAAAAACCGTGAACGAACCATAAACGGCCCGGCAGGGTCATCACTAGTATAGGCCGAAAGATATACTCCCACGCCATACAACAGAGTGGTTTGGCTGAAAAGTCTCCGTTCCTGTTGGGCATATAGGCCAGGAATGTGCAAGTGAGCTGCTGTGATGACTCGGCTAACAGTGTTAGAATCGTTTCGCAGCGTGTACAGTTTTTCTTGAGCCGTTATTGGTAGACATGACATTCCCAAAAAAGCTGCCATGATGATGATTGTACGCATACGTATGAGGAAATAGTTAACGGATAGTATTTTTTTTCAAAATTTTTATATAAAACACTAATTACCAATATATTACACTTACCCTACACTATTCTTGGCTTAGCTTTAATTTCATCCCAGAGGCCGAAATAACCTCTGGGATGAAATTACTTATTCTTTTACAATACGAACACCTTTCCAGGTATTATTGTATTTGGCTGCACCAAAAATAGAAGCCTTTTTTATAGTATAAGATTTAGCTCCTTTCTCTAATGACGGTTGGATGAAGTTTTTCCAAGCTTCAAACTCTTGCCCATTGCCACTGTAACCAATTTGAATTGTATTGAAATCAAGCGTCAAATTAATCTCACTGTCATTATTGTAGGCTGTTTCCCATCTGCTCAAAGCCATCACATATTTATCAGGGAAAAAATATCGGAACGCTTTAGTAGAAGCTTGCTCAGCAGCCACCTGATGAGGTGCGTATTCCTGCTTGGCATAATTCCATATTTTTTTACTAAGATCTCCTAATTGCTGATTCGCAAGATCGTTTAACGCGTCACTAATAGTTTTATTACTATACAAATCATAATCCTTATCTGGAAATATGGATTTCATCAATCTGTTATCTAAATAGCTGATAGCATCAACCTGGACATCAAAGTTGGGGAATTTAATAACTTCTTTAGCAAAAGTTTTCCCTGGAAAAGGTTGCAGTCCTGTGGGTGCACTGTAAGCAAAGGGAACTTCAAAAACTAATGCATCCCAGCCAATAGCCAACTGCTCAGTATTAGTTTTGTACCAAATCCCTGTCCATCCTTGTCTTTGGAATTTAACTTTAATACCTATTGTTGAAAAAACAACAAAATTTAGATTGTATAAATTAACCCTCACACGATTTCTTCCATCAAAGTCTTCAGAGAAATCTTCATTTCTACCCACTACTCCCTCAATCCATTTTCCAACTACTGTATTAGCACCATACGTATGTGTGACAAGAGAACAATAAGCATCTTCAGGTAAGAGACACCATCTGAGTGGTTTTCCAACAAAAGTTGTAGTTGGAACATTAAGCAGGGGATTCCCGCATGCGAAAGGTTGCTCAACTGAGTTACAACCTGTACCCGTAACTCGTGCTGATGTAGGATTGTTTTCTGTTGCCTCTACGTAAGTATCATAGCGATATATATCATCATCTCCTGGCAGTTGATACAAGTAGTCTCCTATCTGATGCTCCTCCGGCATCAGACGCTTCTGCGGTGCATTCGCCTGTGTGTCTTCAAGGATGGCATATAGTTTATCAAGTTTTTCCTCTGGACAGTAGAAGGTTCCACGTGGGGTCACTTTATACACCATACCATTTACTGTAATTTCCAGTTTATCGTTTAAAAGGCTTGCAAATGCTGGATCTGGAACCAGTTCATCCAATGAATCAGCTTTAATAGCAAGTGCTTCTTGTCTGGCGGCTGATTGGTTCAAGTTGCTGGTTAGGCTTGATTTGTAATCATTGAGAGACTGGAAACGACCACTTGGACTATATTTAGCTGCAATTTGGGAAAGAGTCGATTTCTTATCCTTTGATCTGTTGATTGTTTGAATAGCAAGCTTCAATTCATCGGGATTTTTAAAATTCAGACGGTCTTGTGTAGGTTGTACTTGAGGTTCAGGAGATGATTTCTCCTCTTGCCGACAGGCAGATAAGGAAATAAAAGTTACGAATAATACAAAAAGTGCTTTGTGCTTTGTGCTTTGTGCTTTGTGCTTTGTGCTTTGTGCTTTGTGCTTTGTGCTTTGTGCTTTGTGCTTCATAAGAAATTTAATTTAAAGTTGTAAGTCACAAATATAATACATAAAATTAAAAAATATTCATTTTTCAATAAAATTCTCAGGGATTTTTCATAGAATATAGCCCCCCAATAGGCAAAATAAGTAAAAGATTTGTCTCACTGAGTTTGTCAAAGTATTGTCATATAAGGCTTTGACGAACTCAGTGAGACAAAATTAATCAAACATTTTTTTTGTAAACAAGCCCTGATAAGATTTTTTAATTTTTGACAAAAAACAAGGTATTGAGTGATTATTTCATGCAACAATTTGGAGTCTAATAAACAAAAAATCTTTGATAGTCAGGCGTTAGCAATCAGGTTTTGATCCATAACAGGCACAGGGAAGTACCTGCACCGTTTACATAGATAAAGTTGTGGATGGATATACTACCCTTCCATCCACTCTTTAAACAGATATGCTTTTTCACGGCTCACAATCACCTCATCTGTTACAGTGGGTTGTAGTTCCAGTTTGAGTTTCCCATTGAAATACGTATGAATATGGGCAATAGATGACATAGAAGCCAAAAATTGCCGATTCAAGCGGAAAAAATACTGTGGATTGAGTCGTTTTTCGAGTTCTTCGAGGGTATAGTCTACCAAAAACTGCTTGCCATCTTTTCGCACCAGACACACCAGCTCGTTGGCAGTGAGGAAGTAGGCTATTTCTTCCTGGGCTATAGGTACTAGTTGTTCATGATACTTGACCAGAAAACGGGTTTTGTATTTTTTGGCTTCGGACGTTTGCAGGTTGTCAATCAGGGATTCTATCTTTAGGGCATAGTCGGCGGGTGAAAAGGCTGTACGCATGGCTTTAAATTTAGCCAATGCCGCTTCCAATTCCTGTACTTTGATGGGTTTGAGCAGATAATCAATGCTTTTGACCTTAAATGCCTTGATGGCGTATTCGTCGTAAGAAGTGGTAAAGATGATGGGTGTCTGTACCGATAGCCGTTCAAAGATCTGAAAGCTGAGGCCATCGGAAAGCTGGATGTCGGAAAAAATCAGGTCAGGGGCTGGGTATGTTCCCAACCACTTCACTGCCGCATCTATGCTTTCCAATACGCCAGCAATGGCAATGCTAGGATCAATTTTATGAATCAGCTTTTCGAGTCGTTCGGCAGCAGGATATTCGTCTTCGATAATCAGGGCATTCATGAAGTTTGCAGCAGAGGGATATGCACCGTAAAAAAATCAGGATTTGTATCAATTTCTACCTGCCTGTCGGTCAGTAGTTTGTATCGGTTAATGATGTTTTGCAGACCTACTTTGGTGGATTTTTCAAAAATAACTTTTTCCTGAATATTGTTTTCCACCGTCAGATAGCCGTATGCTCCCTGAGAAATACGAATGGTAAGGGGTTTTTCCTTGGATACTACATTATGTTTAATGGCATTTTCGACGAGCATCTGCAAGCTGAGCGGAGCTACTTGTTGGCTGTAGACTTCAGGCTGAATTTGTTTTTCGATGAGCAGATTTTCCCGAAAACGTACTTTGTTCAGGTAAATATAGGCATCTAGAAAGGCCATTTCTTCTTCTAGCGTCACAGTGTTCCGTTCCCGGCTCACAAGCACATAGCGGTACACATCCGACAGACGGTCGAGGTATTCCTGGGCAGGTACATTGTGGTCGTCAATCAGCGAAGCCAGGGTATTGAGGCTATTGAAGAGAAAATGCGGATCGAGCTGGTTTTTCAGGGTTTCGAGTTGCGACTGTACATTTTCACGGGCCAGAGCCTCCGTTTTCTTGACATTGGCTTGCCAGGATTCAAAGAAAAATACACTTTCATATATCAGACACACAATAAATGTAGGAATAATGTTAATGAAAAAGCTTTCGAATATATTTCCTACATCACAAGGTTGTCCCAATGCCCGAAGCACACTCCGTGTAATCCAGGTAGCAATAAAGGTAAAGAAAACACTAATAACAACCTGGTAAATAAGCCGTGTGCGTGTTTGGTGATACTGTGGAAACTGCCGCCGCAGGTAACAGAAGATAGCCCGGTTTCCCTGCCAAAATACAAACGTAATGGCTGTACTCTGAAGCCATTGTTGAAAAAACACTAGGTTGAGTCCTGTCAGTTGATTCCCTGTATAAATAAATGTCATCAGCAAGCCGCCCAGTGGAATCCCAATCAGGCGGGCCTTAAAATCATTCAGTTCGACAGCATCTTTTTCCATGTGCGTAAGATACAAAAAATGGTTGAATGATTGAACGGTTAAAATTAAGTACTTAATGGTATTTAGTCTATTTTTTGATTCAGAATAGACTAAATACCGTTAATCTATTAACCATTTCAATTAAAATGTCAGACGATAGTACGGTATGGGTAAAAATCCTTGCTGATAGGCTGTACCCATTTTGCCTGTCCGTGGATTGTAGGCTTGCTGAAAAATATTCTGATGGTTGGTCAGGTTTTGCAGATCCAAGGCCCACTCATGTGTCAGGCGTTTGCGGTTCATCTTATAGCCTATTTTCAGATCAGTACGGAAGTAAGCTTCCTGCTGCTTGAGAAATGCCTGGCTGTCATCAAATGTAATAGAGCGGGTTTCTGCCGAACGAGCCAAGTCTACCACCTGAATGTATCTTCCGCCAGCCAGGGTCAGTTTCCAGTTGATAGCCAGCACATTGTCTCGTCTGCCTAGATGAAACTCTTTACCTGCCAGTATGTTTACTACGTATTTGCTATTGAAAGGCGTATTGCGTGTAATGCCATCACTGCCTTTGTATTTGGAGTCAAAGAAAGAACCCGTGACCAGGAAATAGTATTTGCGGGCAAAGTATTTTTCCAGTGTCACTTCTACACCTGCATTCTGCCCTGTACCTTTGTTGACCAGACTATCTACACTGATGGGGTTAAAATTGGCTCCTTCAATCAGAATGGAATAATACGTTGGATTCTGCTCTACTGGCACATTAAACAGCGACTGGTAGTAGGTTTCTACTTTCAGGTGGAGGTTTTCGGTCAGGCTGCGTTCGTAGCCTACCACAAAATGGTGGCTGCGGGTAAAGCCCATGTTCTTGTTGGTTTCTGTATAAGAGCCATTGGCCTGGCGGGTCTGGTAAAAATAGGACAGAATAGGCTGTATATTGCTGTGCAAGCCATAGGCTACATTTAACGAGCTGGCGGGTGTGAGGTTGTAACTCAGACCTGCCCGTGGCTCTAGCACCGCTTTGTTGTTGAGTTGGTAATGAAACCCTGTCAAGCCTGTATTCAGTGTCAATTTTTCGTTAAACCGATGTTTCCATTGTATATACGCCTGCGAAAGCATGGTATTGTTGCTGGAGTTGATATAGGTAATCGGCTTTACATATACCTGTTTGTTTTCCAGGTCAAACTGATTCAAGTCTATAATTACGCCTCCAGAAATTTTATTTTTGGCATTCATCTTATGACTGAGCATCACATGGGCAGACAGTTTTTTATTGATAAATTCTGCTTGATCGGAATTAATTTCCTGCAACACTTCTTTAGAATCTCTTTCTTTGTAAATCACCGTGTCGCCGAGGTATTCCTGACGGCTGCGAGAACCTGAGAGGGTGATTTTTCCATACGTACGGTCTGAAAAACGGTGTTCGTAAGCAATAGCAGCTACACCTGTACCAAACTTGACACGTGTATTTTCGTTTTCATCGCCGTAGGCATCTCCATTGGTATCTACATCTTTTCCATAAAAATCTACATTACTTTTTCCACCAATCGTCCAAGCAGTAAACATGCCTCGTTTGCCTACTGGAATATCGGTCTTAAACGTAAAATCCTGGTAGTAAGGTGTTCCAGCAATTTTAAAACCCAGAGAGGCCATCAATCCAATAAACGAATACCGGTAACTCAACACATACGAAGCTTTGGATTTCTTGGAATAGGGGCCTTCTGCTCCTACCTCCAGGCCATTAAATCCGGATTGCAACAGGAACTCATGTTTTTCATCGTTTCCTTTCCGTAACCGCAGGTCAAATACAGAGCCTAGGGCATTGGCATATTCTGCAGGAAAGGCACCAGACATAAAATCAGACTTGGCTAACAGGTTGGCATTCAGCATTGAAACAGGACCACCTGTTGTACCCAAGGCACTGAAGTGATTGGGATTGGGAATGTTTACCCCATCGAGTCGCCACAGCAGCGACGACGGCGAGTTGCCTCGTACCACAATGTCATTGCGGGCATCATTGGCTCCACTCACACCAGCATAATTGGCCGCCATCCGAGAAGGGTCACCGAGGCTACCTGCATATTTGAGGGTTTCGGACGGATTAAATGGACGGGAACTTAGCGTAGCCATCTCGTTATTGGAGACACGGGCATCTTCGGTTCGGTTGTAGCTGACGACTACCTCATTGAGGCTGGTCAAGCTTTCGGTCATACTTAGATCCAGAATGGTTTCTTTCCCAGCATTGACGATGATGTCCTTGATAATCATTTCTTCGTATCCAACAAATGTCACTTTCAGGCTTACCCGACCCACAGGCACTTGGGTGAGTCGGAAGTTTCCATCAGCATCAGTACTGGTACCTACAGGCGGGTTGGTTCCCAGAATTTGTACCACTCCACCAACAATCGGCGAATGAGAAGCCGCATCGGTTAATTTACCTCTCACAGTTTGAGAAGACTGCTGCGCAAAGGTCATCACTGTAACTAGCAAAAAGGATAGGGTAAAAATTAGCTTTTTCATAGGGTTTGATACGGGTTTATAAAAACATGCTTCAAATATCCAGTAAAATACCAAAACCCGACACGCCACTTCTGGCGAACCGTCTAAAACAAACGGTCAAGTGTAGTGAATGCCTAAGTAAATAATCCTCGTGGACTTTCGTGAATCTTCTCCACAACTCTGTTAGTGGGCCACACAGTTGCCTCATTTGCTCATTTTTTAACTTTTGTATCAAGTTATTCCACAACAAGAGTCATTTGTGTGTTTTGAACGAGTTATGTTTTTCTTTGCATACCTGTATCTTTCAGACATACAACGCGTATCAAATGAGCTGGTAGGTTTTAACTGTTTGCCTGTGAGCTGGTTAGGAGTGGGTATTGGCAGCGGTGGAGCTGGGCCAGCCTTTAAATCTAAAGAGGTGGCCACTTAAACACCTGTTTTCCTACACATTACCTCACCCGTCTGGAATATACGTTCCGGACTTTTTTTATGTCGTATTTTTGAATTTTCTCTCAAAAGTTTTTTATACGCAAAAACAAAAAAGCTAAAACTTTGTCTGATCCTACACGTACACAGGCCTGTTCTTATTTTCAATAATCTTCTTTTCAGCTACTCCGATTGCTGGCATATATCTTTTATATCCTATTCCAAGAAAATAAAAATCAGGCGCAAAACTTTCTATATTTCTACTCCACTAAAAAAAATATTTTTCAATGAAAAATGTATACAAATTGATAATAAACACACATATATTTATTTTTTTTATTTTTTATATGCAATTTATCAACAACTTTATTTTCCTTTCGTAGAAGTCCAATAACCCTTTATCTCTTTCTTTTAAACAAACATCGTTCTCATGAAAAATTCTATCAGGTTGACTTATCCCAACAGAAATTTATTACTATGGTTACTATGGATAGTCTCGTTTATGCTTTCCGTCTCGCAGGCGGCTCAGGCACAAGCATATCCGGCTGGTTCGCCAGTAGCCATTAATGGAAAATTAAAAATATCTGGTACTAAGCTGGTCAACCAATGTGACAACCCTGTACAGCTGCGGGGTATGAGTTCACATGGTGTACAATGGTTTCAGTCATGCTACACTACGTCTTCATTGAATGCACTGGTCAACGACTGGGGTATTGATGTATTCCGGATTGCCATGTATGTACAAGAAGGCGGCTATGTAAACAATCCGAATTACTGGAAAGGCTGGATTGACAACATGGTAGACGAATGCGGGGCAAGAGGTATTTACTGCCTCATTGACTGGCATGTACTCACGCCCGGCAACCCCAATGCTAACCTGACCGAAGCCCGTGACTTCTGGAGTTATATGTCACAAAAACATGCCGGAAAAGCCCATGTGCTGTATGAAATTGCCAACGAACCCAATGGTGTAAATTGGAGTACAATCAAAACCTATGCAAACGATATTATTCCCCGCATTCGTGCCAATGACCCCAATACTGTCATCATTGTAGGTACACCTACCTGGAGCCAGGATGTAGACATTGCTGCCAATGATCCATTGACGTTCTCTAACCTGATGTATGCCCTGCATTTCTACTCTGGTACACACGGCCAATACCTGCGTGACAAAGCCGATCTGGCTATCAGCAAAGGTTTGTCTTTATTTGTAACTGAGTTTGGCACCAGTTCGGCTACTGGCGACGGAGGTCCGTATTTAAATCCACAAATGGATCAATGGATGGAGTGGATGAATTCTCGGGGCATCAGTTGGGCCAACTGGAGTTTTGCAGATAAAGCAGAATCTTCTGCGGCATTAGCTCCTGGTGCCTGTAGCGGCAGTAGCTGGAATAATACGTCTACTTCTGGCACTTATATCAAAAGCAAAATCAATACGCCTGACTCGTTTGTTTGTGAGGAAACCACACCTACTACTTACACGATTACGGCCTCTGCCGGAACCAATGGAACTCTTACACCCAGCGGCAATATCAGCGTCAATGCAGGTAGCAATCAAACCTTTACCTTCACTCCTGCAACTGGTTACCAACTCAGTCAGGTAACCGTAAATGGTAGTCCAGTAGCCATTACAGGTTCTACCTATATGTTTACCAATGTACAGGCAAATCAAACCATTGCTGTGACATTCCAGGCAATCACTGCCACTACCTATACCATTGCCGCCTCTGCTGAAGCCAATGGCAGCATTTCGCCTGTAGGTAATGTCGATGTAGCCGCCGGAACCGACAAATCCTTTACCATTACGCCAAATATGGGCTATGCCATAGATAAGGTGATGGTTAACGGAATATCCGCAGGAGCAGTGGGTACGTACACCTTTACAAATGTACAAGCCAATCAGAGTATTGCTGCTACATTCAAAGCCTCTACAATCACTCCTGGCGACATTATCGGCCCAGACTGTGCGACCGCTAATACCACTGTCACATTTGAAGTAGATCCTTCCCGGCAGGCCAATGCAATTAGCTACAGTTGGTGGTATAATGCATCGTCGCAAAGTACAACTCCGGTAGTGGGTATGCCTTATAAAGTTAACCTAGCTACGGGGTCATATTTTGGAACTGGACAGATCTGTGTAGGCATCAACTATAGCGTAGCACCGTGGTATGTATCCTATTGCAAAACGGTGAGTGTCTGTGCGGCAGGTGTTCGAAGTGGAAAAGCTCCAGAAACCTATCTATTAGGTACAGATACCCAAACACTAGCCATCGTACCAAATCCATCTGGAAGTGAGTTTTCTATTACAACCAACACACCTGTGCAGTCGTATACCATCTACAACGAAACAGGTCAGGTGGTTTGTAAAGGGACATCATTGAAAGCAGGCATGCAAACCCAGTTTGGAACTGATCTAAAGCCCGGTTTGTATATTTTCCGAGTACAGTTTGCCAATGGTAAAACTGACTCGAAAAAGATTATAAAGCAGTAAAAACCCGATTTAAAAGAAGAAAGTCATTCTTTCGTTTTTTGCTTTCTACCTATCGAATGCGTCTCTGCTTACAGTGGAGACGCATTCTTCGTTTTGAAACCGAATTTAAGAATATGGAAGAATGAACCGTAGCTCTACAGGCAGTGAGCGGATACATAGCAGGTTGCCTGTATTTTTTTAGTGAGAATTTTTATCTTCGTGACACAGAAATTGGTAGCTTTGGGTTTAGCCCCAATCCCGCTAAACATTCTACCATTTTTCATAGAATCCTCATCTTTTCTGTGTATGCTCAACTTCAAAGAAATTTTTTCCGTTACGCTGATCTTATTTTCCGTCATAGACATTATTGGCTCTATTCCGATTGTCATTGAGCTGCGAAAGAGAAATGGAGTCATCGAATCCGAAAAAGCTACGTTGGTTGCTGGACTGATTATGATTGTCTTCCTTTTTCTAGGCGAATCTATTTTAAAACTCTTTGGCGTAGATGTACAGTCGTTTGCCGTGGCTGGTGCTATTATTATCTTTCTGATTGGAATGGAAATGATTCTGGGCAGGCACATTTTCCGACCCAGCACCGATACTACTTCCTCGTCTATTGTGCCACTAGCCTTTCCACTCATTGCCGGAGCGGGCACCATGACTACCATTATTTCTCTTAAATCACAATATGCCAGTCCTAACATCATTATTGGTATTCTGCTCAACCTTATTATCGTCTACCTAGTACTACGCACCTCCGAATGGTTAGAACGCAAACTAGGAACTGGTGGCACAGAGCTACTCCGCAAAGTATTTGGCATCATCTTACTGGCTATTGCCATTAAACTCATCAAAAGTAATCTCGGACTCTGAACCCAACCACAACCCATGAAAAAAATACTACTTACCTCTCTCCTACTACCCATTTTATTCATCAGCCATGCCCAGACCACCGTGCAGCGTGACCCGCAGATTGAAGCCTTGGTAGCTCAGATTTCGGCAGACAGCCTACAAGCCCATGTACAAAAACTGGTCAGCTTTGGCACCCGACACACGCTGAGTAATGTCACAGATAAAAAACAAGGCATTGGAGCGGCTCGCCGCTGGGTATTGAGCAAATTTCAGCAATTTGCCCAACAGTCTGGCGGCCGTATGACCGCCACGCTTGATACCTGGACACTCAAAGCCGATGGCAAACGGGTAGATAAAGACCATGAGATCAGTAATGTCATGGCCACACTCAAAGGTACTGACCCAGCCGATACACGTATCTTTATCGTCAGCGGTCATATTGACAGCCGTGTCACGGACATCATGAACCGTACCTCCGAAGCCCCCGGTGCCAACGACGATGGAAGTGGAACGGCGGCGGTCATTGAACTGGCACGAATACTGTCCAAAGCCTCATTTCCTGCCACCATTTTGTTTGTAGCTGTTAGTGGCGAAGAACAGGGGCTGCTAGGCGCCGACCATCTGTCTGAAAAAGCTTTGCAGGAAAAATGGAACATTGGGGCGGTGCTCAACAACGACATTATGGGAGCTAATCATAGCAACGAAACCCACATCATTGACAATACCCGTCTACGGGTGTTCAGTGAAGGACTCCCAGCCTTGGAAACGGACAAGAAAGCTACAAACATCCGTCAATATGGCCTAGAAAATGATGGAGCAGCTCGACAACTGGCTCGGTATGCCAAAGAAATAGGCGAACGGTATGTAGACCATCTGGAGGTGGTGCTCGTCTATCGCAACGACCGTTTCCTACGCGGCGGCGACCATACACCGTTTGTCAACCGGGGATTTGCGGCCGTTCGTTTTTCTGAAATGAACGAAAATTTCCTACACCAACACCAGGATGTACGTACCGAAAAAGGGATCGAATACGGGGATCTGATCAAGTTTATGGATTTTGAATACCTCCGCAAGAACACAGGCATTAACCTGGCTGTCCTAGCTAATCTGGCTAAGTCTCCGGCTGTACCACAAGAGGTTACAATGGACATAGGCGGCCTGACCAACAGTACCTCTCTGCGTTGGAAAACGCCTATCACTGGCAAGCCCAAGGGATATTATGTGCTCATCCGAGAAACCTATCAGCCATTCTGGCAAAAGAAAATCTTTACAATGGATCTAACAATCAATCTTCCCTATTCCAAAGACAATTATTTCTTTGCCGTTCAAGCTGTAAGTGAGACTGGCAATGAAAGTTTGCCTATAGTACCCAGTGTTGCTCGGTAGTTTTTTAAGTACAAAATTTGTTTAAAAGTGAGTGGATTGTTGTACCTATTCAGAAAGAGTTAAGAGTACTTAGATACAACCAAATATCTGATGCTTAAAATTTTGCTTGTAGTGTCACATACAAAGCTCTGCCATCAGAGGGAATGATGCCTGGCCCGGGATAGCTATCTGCCCGACGGGTAAAATACATTTGATTCAGCAGGTTGTTGCCACTTACTTCCAGTGTCAGGAACTTCCACTGATAACTGCCTGATAGATCCATGACCTGATAGGCCGGAATAGCACCAATGACAGCGGTAGAAAATGATTCACTTTTTGAGTTGGAAGCATCTGTAAAATGACTGGCCGTATAGGCATACTGGTAGCTGATTCGCAGCTTTTTGTACAAATATACCATGCCGCTTCTGAACAAAACTACAGGAGCAAAAGGAACTTGTTTGCCCAAAATCTGCTTTTCCAACGAAGGTGTACTACGCACATATAGGGCATTGGAAAAGGTAAACGACCCAAATACAGATAGCTGACTTTTGGTCGTTGCGTGGATGGCAGACAAGATATTGAGTTCTCCATAGGCCTCTACCCCCACATGGCGAGAGGTACCGACATTCGTCCGAAACCGAACTTCAATACCTCTAATCGTATCTATGGCAAAGTCTATTTTTTGGGCATACCGCATGTAAAAAACACTTAGGTCATAGCTATACAGACCCGTCTTACTGCCTCGAATACCCAAGTCTGTATTGAATCCTTTTTCGTCTTTCAAGTTTGGATCTATGGCCACATTTAGGTTTTTGATGCGCAGGTCTGTAAATGTAACCGCCCGATAATTCTGAGAAATATTTCCATATACTTCATAGTGTTCAGCAGGCTTGATACTTACTCCTGCCCCTAGCAACAGCACCTTACGCGGCAACGACCGATTTTCATATACCGTAGTATCTGCCACCAGATTTCCGGCTTTGTCTCGCACATATTCCCGATAGTATCCGTTCCAGTCGGTATGAATCTGTTCCCAACGAATGCCCGGTGTAAACGTGATTTTATCTGATAGCGTAAAAATATTTTCCGCAAAAAAAGCCAAATTGGAATTGGTAAAAGTATAGTCCGAGTCGTCAGGTCTTTGGGGAGTCAGGTATGCAAAAACAGGTTGGTCAGATGCATCTGCGTTTCCTTGCTGCTTAGGATTTCGGCTGGAGTAGAGGCGGCCGCCTACCAGTAATATATGTGATTTCCCAGCCAAGGTATAGGTATGCAACAGACGAAGTTCAGTACCTATGTTTTGAAACTGATCAGAAATGAGGCTACGGTTGGTAGACACATCATCGGGTAGGTTAATACGTTCCAGATTACCTAGGGCATCCCGACCCGATATATTCACAAAGCTTCTCAGATTCAGGCTGGTCTGTTTCGAAAACGTGTATTCGCTGTGTAATGCTAGCAAATTCCAGCGTACACGAAACCAATTGCGGGTACGGTTTGACTGCCGGGGATTTTGTCTGAATTGCAGGTCAGTCAGTCCGCCGGGTTGATGGGCCAGGTACGTCATGTAGGTGTACTCGGGCGTGAGTTTCCAGCGGGTTGAGAGTTGGATGGGTAGGGAAATATAGGCTGTATGTTGGTCAAAATCGGAGTTGGGTCGCCAGCCATTGCCCGTTTTGTATTGATAAAAGCCATAATAGCCTACCTTTTTCAAGGTACCAGACAAACTGGCAAATGTATTTGAAAACTGCCACGACCCTACTGTTTGCCGTCCGGTTAGTTCCAGTTTCTTCTCTGATGGTTTTTTTAGCACAAAGTTGACCATGCCACCAAACTGAGGCCCATATTGCAAGGATGCCGCACCACGTACCACTTCAATCCGATCCAGGGCTTCCATAGGGGGCGTATAATAGCTTTCTGGGTAGCCAATAGATTCAGCAGCCATGTCGTATCCATTCTGGCGGGTATTGAAATTGGCCGTCCGGTTGGGATTCAGGCCTCTGGTGCCAATGCTTAGTTGCAAACCAGCCCGGTCACTTTCCCAGATATTCATGCCTGGTACACGAGCAAATACCTGCCGTGGATTATTGGTAGACAGGTTGGCGGTAATGTCTTTGAGCACCACCACTTCTGTCTTTTTTCCTTCATAAATACCAAAATTTTCTACTGCCTTCATCCGCACAATACCAAACGTACGTTCCCGCTCGGCTTGCACCACTACTTCATCCAGTTCTGCACCCAGGTCGTTGAGCTGAAGATGTATTTCCAAGGTGCTGCTTTGCACCGATATGGGCTTTTCAACCAGCTGTTTGCCATAGGCAAAGGCAATGAGTGTATAGTTGCCATACGGAACCTGACGCAACACAAACTCACCGCTGGCAGTGGTTTCAGTCTGAAAACGTGTGCCTTTCAAGGCTACCACAGCCTTAGAAATACCTTGATTATCAGCCGATTTTATTGTACCAGAAAGCATAGCCTGTTGCCCATATGCCAAGCATGTTAGAAAACACAACACCACCCAGCCATACCAACGAAAATACATATATAGAGTTTATTTAGACTTATTCTAAAGCAAAGGTATCATAAAACAGGTAGAATAGAAAAAATTTTGCCACAACTTTGACTTACTTGATTAGAAGATTACCTTGATTATGTCTGAATCAGGATTTACAGGATTGTAGGATTGTCAGAACCTTGATTTACTTGATTTTTTGTAGGGAAAAATAAATAATCAAGTAAATCCTAAAATCCTACCAATCAAGGTTCAGAATCAGGCAGTATCCACTTTTTAGGACTCCAAGTATCTGTTAATTGGGTCAAATCTATGCTAGGATCAATGAGAAGGCGACTAGGACGGGCATTCAGGGTAACGTAGACTTCTGCTCGGACTGCCGGGCGGCAAACCCCTTTTTTCTGGTAGTAATCAGCTAGAAAATGGGCATATTGCAAAATCATATCTGGCTGCATGGACATTTGTTTTTCCTGGTGGGCATTCAGAAATTCCTGGTTTACGACTTCTCCTTCGTGTCCAGTACAAGCATCTCGGACATAAAATGTGGCTGTTCCAGCTTTTTCCATGAGCATGACCCGCCATGAAAACCGATATCCTTCTTCTGTCCAAAACAAGTTGCCGGGATATAACAGATACCGCCACGGAAACAACAATTGAACCCCCACAAATACCCCTAAAGCTACCTTCCCCCAACGATGTCCAAACGAACGAACCACTCTATCATGAGTCATTGATGCAGAAAGTGGATCAACGTCTGGCGTAAGTACAGATAGTTGAGATACAGAGGCTTGGGGTACACCAGGTAGGAACGAACGGATTTTTGCCCATAAACGCAGGTGCCAGTGTTCCGAAAAAAATAACAACGTAGCCCCGATCATCACCAGCGGGAACACTCCAATCTGAAACATCAGTCCAGTCAATACATGAAAGACAACCACTGTGACATAAGCCAGCAGACGGGTTCTACGCCACCAAAGCCAGCCGACAATCGTGCAGTCGTACAGCATGCCGATCCAGCTAAACAGGTAAGGCATTAGTTTCCAGCGAAACAGCGGCCCAATCAGTGGTAGTGTATCATTAGCAGGCACCCATATTTTCAGTGGTAAGGCTTCAATCAGCCAGTCGGAGTTGATTTTGGCCAGTCCGGCATAGGTATACACAATGGCCAGTTGCACCTGAAAAACACCTATGCACCACACAGGTACTTGCATTTGACGTAACGAAGGATTTCGCCAGACATCTACTGAAAAATACCGATTGGCAGGTACAAAAATGAGTAGTAAACTCACCAAGCTTACAAAATAATAGTGATTGAGGTAGTACGTCAGGTCAATGAGTTCGGTATAGGTAAAAGTCAAAAACAGCACCACGGCTGCCCATCGGTACCAAAGACCTGCCATCACACACAAGGCACTGGCAATCATAACGATATGTATGACATACAACCAAAACCCAGACCACACTGGCAACCAGGAAAAGCCATAGTATCGAAAATGAAACACAGGTTCGATATAATGGTCTTCAATCCAGCCCAAGGTCATAAACCGAATGGCACTGAATGCCATCAATGCCCCGAATACAATCCGAAACGTTACCAGTGGGGCAATGGAAACTGGACGATACAGGTTAATCCCCATCCCCACTACTGAATGTAATGGCTATACCCATCAAAGAAGACATAGAACTCTTGAAAAACGGCACTTGCTTTTGCAATTCGGTATACAATTTTTCTATGGGTTGCTTGTTAGTCGTAATCTGCGTAGACAGTGGTGTGGTCAGCGGTACTTCTTTCTGGGCTGCATGAATAACGGCCAGCTGCTTTTCGGTCAAAACAATCAATTCTTGTCCTCCTTTGGCCGCATCTAGGTATTCTTTAAATCCTATTCCGTCCTTGCCATCTTTGGTTCTTCCATACCAGATATTTTCAATGGCTGCCAGATGAGCTGTTATCATTTCCAGCGACTTGCCACTATAATATGCCTCTACTTTGGTAGGCTCAGGCTGGGTTTGTCCCACCCTCTTGCCTAGCGGAAGACCCAGTTTATAATTTTTGATTTCCTCAAAACTGGCCACAAACTCATTGAACAACTGAGAGGTACTACTACCTGCGGCGGTGCCATTGTTGGTGATAAAATCAGTCGTATAGGAGGCATTCCAAGCAGTGACAATTTCGTCTGTCTGGGTTTTTAGTTTTTTTGACAAGGCCAACAAATAAGCCTGTCTATTGGCAGACTGCTGAAACTGACTGACCAGCCCATTGTTGTCGTTCGTGATGCTAAAAATCAGGTATTCTACAGCCAGAAAACCCCGGGCATCCCGGTTAAAATCGTTCAGGCTGGTATTTCCTGCTGCAATAGCCGTTTCAATTTTGGTCGTACTGACTGGAAACGTAGCCGCTTCTTCTGACAGCTTTTTACGTGTCCCCTGCTCGCCGGCAGGCCCAAAGTTATATGTATTGGCATATTGAAATGACAGATATGCCTTTGTCCAAGCTGCTTGTGCGGCGGTCAGGTTAGATATGGTTGGGGTTGTGGTAAAGGTTTCTACAGCATTCTGCAAAGCAGTCGTTTGTGTTTGCAAGTCTATAAAAGCCGGCTGGATCAAGTTGTCGGCATAGTTCCGTAACATGGCTGTTCGGTCAAAAGTATCTGGTTCTACACCTGTCAGGGGCGTACATGCGACCACAACCATCAGACTAGCCAGCAAGCAGCCTCCTATTATACCTATTCGTTTCATACCTTTCAAAGAGAGAAATAAACTATACAATTATGCAAAAATGTGAATCAAGTGAACTGTTTGTCAGTCTTTGATTCACATTCTGAATAGATCATCATTCCTTTACAGATTCAACGGCACATATTGAAGTCAAGTATGTTCTAAAAGTTCGTATATCAAAATTAGTTTTTGAATAATGGTATATTGTACTATATTCAGATTCACTATTGAATTTAAGTACAGATGTCCCCCTTGGAGTGGTTACATAATCTGGTATAAATGGATAATAACGTCCCCACTCTATATCAGCAAATAATTCATCTTTGCCATCACCATCCACGTCATTTGCAGAAAGAGAATATATCCAGTCGTAGTTATCTAACGTGTATATAAGTGCCTTATTCTTGTCTGTAGAAAAGGTTTTTCCATCCTGACTAACCATTATAGAAGTATTTTGATAAAGACCCACCGCATTTACATAGCATCCAACAAATACTTCTTCATTAGAATCACTGTCTAAATTACCACATGCTATTGTAGAAAAAGCCCCATATGGCAAGCCAATAAGTTCATGTCCATTGTAAAGACTAACTTGATCTTCAAATCGAATAATTCGTCCATTAGATAATCCATTATAATAAGCTTTATACCTATCCGTAGAATAATACATATCATTCAAGCAAATAAATAATTCATCTTTGCCATCACTATCTACATCACCTAATGCTATACCTGTAATTATTCTCTGATCTTTTCCTGTTAGATCTAGTTGCCCAGTACTTCGTATAATTCCAGCATAAGTCAATAGCAGTGTACCAAAAGTATATGTAGGTGCCCCCCCCATAGTCCTTCCATCACTTTTATATAAAAAACACGTATTAGTATTTGTTTGACCTATTGGATTTATTAGCCGTAGAGCATAATAAAGTTCATCTTTTCCATCACCATCCATATCACCTGTACCCATTGCCGTAACTTCATAATTCAAAGGAATACTGAAAAAATTATCAACAACAAACCGATAGGGCTGAGAATAAGGTAAATGATCCCCATCGTAATCTATATTAATACCATTGATATAGTCTTCTCCACCAACCACTCGATAAGAATATACTATTTCATCGTATCCATTCCCATCAAAATCTCCACTCGTCATGGTTGAAGCATGAACACCATCTATTCTTGAACCAAGCCAAGAAAAAGCAGTACTGCCAGCTTTTTGATACCATAAATCAGAATACCAATTATCAAAATATATACCATACAAAGCACCTTTAGATCCTACTCTTGCAGCTTTTTTTAGATTCTTCTTATTTTGAGGCAATATCTCGTCATTATTATCTCGACAAGAAAACAGCAATAATAAGCATGACAAAAACAGAATTAACTTTTGTTTCATAAATTTCAGCATTAAAAATATGTGTATACTTAATTTCATTAATTGGGTGGTGCGTCAAAATGTATGATAGCAAAAAAGGCTCTTGCCTGTCATAGACGGGCTTTCTACCCATCTACTATTGTTTATCTATTCAACTAGCTTCTATTTGAGAGAATATAGTTTCTAAAAAGAGCAACTTGGCATTGTAAATACCTGATAAAAACTCATTATTGAATCACAACCAAATTATTGTAAAGAAACTACCTTCCCTGAAAATCTACCCAATTCTTTTTGAAATCTTCAATCTCTCCATCTGTAAACCCATAGATGCCTTTCAACTTAGCAATCACCTGGGTCAGTTTGGTTAACTCATTGGCCGGATCGGTGATAAACTTATAGGATGTAGGCGTACCTGTAGCCGGAATGTTCAGCAGTGTCAGAATTTCGTCTATCTGTGCATCTGTGATTTTCTTATGCGTCTGAGGAATGGTTCTCCAGCCATGTATAAAACCCACACATTCGCCATAGGCATGCAACGAACCCCCTTTTTGAGCATCTGTTGGACTGGTGGCACTCATGTTAGTAATTACAGTATGGCAGTAGTTGATAACTGTAGATGCATTTACTTTCTCCCAAGTCAGTTTAATGGCTTCAATGGCTTCATCCTGTTGGGCTTTGTAGTCACTGCCCGCTTTGGCTGCGGCCTGTAATTTGATGAAATTGTTTTTCAACTGTGTATACAATCCATTGCCATCATTTTTATCACGGCGGGCTGCATAGTTTGACATGGCTCTGTCAGGCATAGGATGTTTGGCATCACTGCTGCTGGGAAACGAAGGATTACCACCAAAGATAGCTAATAGTTTATCTGAAGTTTCTGGTGTAATGGGTGCTGAAAACAGACGAATGGCCTGGTTATATAAAACAGCTCCAAATTGTCCTTTTTCAATCAATTGTTCCATTTCCAGCCCGTTTTCGTCAAACAAATAGCCCCCAAATGTACCTCCTTCACCCGTAGGTGTACTAGGCGTGTAGGTATTTCCGCTGGCTTTGGCTAGTTCTGCCATCCATCCGGTTGTACCTTCCAGTTTTCCAGCATAATACGTAGTAGACAAGCTTTTCAGGCTAGGCGTACCTGTGGTATACAATGTATTCAGGGCATCTAGACTTACCTTGTTTACACCAGATCGGCCTTTTTTGGCTTCTGTAGTTAAGGCATTCAATTGGTTTACGATGGCTTTTTCCGTAACAACATTGGCCTCAAATGCCCCGCCATCATAGGTCGTAGGAATGACCAGTTCAGGTTTTGTATCTTCTGGTTTACAGGCTAATAGTCCTACAGATACTCCTACACAAAGGAGCAACATACGTGAAATAGAATGTTTCATAAGTGGTAAAATGTTTTGCATGTGTATAAATAAAGGAAGCAACTAAATGTGGCTGTCAACCTTTACTATTTATAATTAGTCTAAGTATACGCAAAAGTAAAAAGGCAGATTCAGATATGCAACTCTTATTTAGAAAAAATCTAAATAAGAGTTGCATACATCATTATTACTACTACACTGTTTGATAAGTTTTATTACATTTTAAATTTTATAACACTCTGATTTTAAGTCTATTAAAAATTGCATACAAATTGTCGAAAAACTTATTAAACGGTGTATTTGTCCTCTGAAAATGAGTCGTTTACACCAATGACTCATTTTTTTATTTCTCATAGACAACGAACCTGTGCGATGTCTTGTCTTTAAGTTAAGACGTTGACAATATAATTTTTAACAAAAGAAGTAGACATGAAAAATTATCTATGGATATGCCCTTTAGTAAAATTGATTCTTCTAATTTCCCTATTAAGTTGTTCGAAAGCTGATCCTATAAATCCGTTTGAGAATGAAACAGTCTTGGACTGTAAGAATTTAAAAATTAGAAAGGTTATACTCACAGACAATTCTGACACATTTCCAGGATTAAAAGTATTTCGACTTACAATGGAGAATACATGTAAACTTTGTGACGAAACATCTTTTCAAGTTTATGAAAGTTTCTATATGATTGACAAAAATAGTAGTGACACAATTGGACTTTATGGTGGAGCGAATCTTGCACCGCCACTAAACAAGAGTTCGCTTGACTATGATTTAGAAGCTAAGGTTAATGCATTGCCCAATCTCGACAACATTAAATTTGTATTATACTCTACATGTTTGGATATAAAATATGAACCAAAATAGTTACTAAGTACACCGTACAATAAGTTTTATTACATTTTAAATTTTATAACACTCTGATTTTAAGTCTATTAAAAATTGCATACAAATTGTCGGAAAACTTATTAAACGGTGTAATTACTATGCCACCTTTCCTATAAATCACTATTAATCAATCACTTAACAATTATCACAAGCTTTCCAGAAACCGAATCAGAGCGGTGCGGTCAGTTTTTGACAGTTTTTTAAATCCTTCTTGAGACTGGTGGGCTTCTCCTCCATGCCACAAAATAGCTTCTTCCAGGTTTGTAGCCCGGCCATCGTGCAGAAAAAAGGTATGTTTGTTCACTGTCTTTACCAGCCCAATTCCCCACAACGGAGGAGTACGCCATTCACGTCCATTGGCCAGAAAATCCGGTCTATGATCGGCCAGGGCATCTCCCATGTCATGGAGCAACAAATCAGTATATGGACGAATGGTCTGGTTGTGAAGTATTTGTATGGGGTGTGTTGTTCCGGTCTGCATGGCAGGAATATGGCAACCTGTACAGTTGAGTTGTGCAAACAACCATTTTCCACGCAGCACCTCTGCATCCTGCCAATGGCGGCGTATCGGAACGGCCAGTGTTTGTACATAAAACACGATTTTACGTAGTTGTTCTTCGGAAATTTCTGGTTGTCCGCCGTTAGGTAAGTTGTCGTATCGGGCTTTCTGCACAGGTGTCAGGGCATCTGCGGCAAATAAGGTGGTTGTCAAACCCATGTCACCATTCAATGCCCCGGCTGTTTGTTGGCGAAGGCTTGGCTCATTGGCTTTCCAGCCAAATCTTCCCAAGGTAACACGCTGACTTTCTTCGTCCCAGACCTCATTCGCCTTACCCGAGATCCCATCTGCATTACGGTCATTTTCGTCTGCCAATGCCCGAATGGTTTGTTCTGAAACTGCTTCTAGCAGTCCTAATCCTGGAATCTGCTGGGCAATCCGCGGCGAAACTAACAAACCCAGGTGTGGATCTCCAAAGGCAAAGCCAGAAAACTGATATACAGGCTTTTGCAACGAATACACAGTACCATCTGCATAACTTCCCGTAAGCTGGTCATAAGATACCTGCACCTGTGCTTCAGGTACGGCATCCAGAATAGCTTTATCCTGTAACTGTCTGCCATACGCAGGTTCTGGCAGGGGTTCTCCATGTATTCCAACCCCTGGAATGCTTAATCGAAACAAAAGGCCATTCAGTTTGGCATTGGGCGAAGATGGCGGCCGGGCACGGCCATCCTTGAAGTGACACCCACCACAAGACGACTGATTAAAAAGTGGCCCAAGCCCATCCAACGAAGCCACCGATGACGGGGCTGTTACCCAGTTGCTTTGAAACAAGGAATTTCCTGTCACAAAGAGTCGTTCTTCTTCAAAACTCAGTCCGTTAGCCTCTTTGCCAAATGCATTTTCAGACAGATCTGACGATGTCAGGTTTCCTCCTGAACGTTCTTCACCTAACTCTGCCTGGGCACGAGCTATATCTACTTCTTCCTGGGGCTGATGACACGCAGCCAACCATAGAAAAAATATCCATCCAAACCCTACTTTTCTATACATTTTTGGTTGCATGAGAGGCCATTAAGTACTTAGTGGTATTTAGTTGTTTCTATTTTGAATCAAAAAATAGAAACAACCATTGAAGCATTTATCTGTTGCGTAAACGAATGATGAGCAAGTACTTAGAAACGTACGCCTAAGTCAAATGCAGCATCAATGAGCTTGTCACTCAGGTTGCTGAGCTCTTCAGCTGCATCCAGTATTTTCTGTCCATTCTGAATAATAGCTTGGTCAAAGGGGGCAGGAATCTGGGCAATCTTGGTTTCTGCCTGCTGAAAAGCCTTTTTAATCACATCCGCTTTGACAGCATTAGCCTTTTCGATCACTTCATGTATACTTCTGCCCTGCACTACTGAGTTATCGGTACGGGTATATTTTCCAAAATAGATATTCTGAATTCCCTTGAAATTCATCTGAATATCCACATGTGTCTGGTCACTGAAGCAAGAATGTTCGTTTTCCTGGTCTTTAGAGTCTACTGCTACAATCATTCGTTCGCCTGCCAGTTCGCCCTTGCTGAGTTCTCCCAACCCAGTAAAAATGTTTTTCATGGTAGCCGTTATATCCGTTTGGTTGACAAATTCTGTCCGATATACACCCGTTGGTTTCCACTGTTCTTTTACCTCATTCAGATGCTCTACCAACAAGCTTGCGACCAGTTGCAGGTAGTTCACCCGCCTCGACTGGTTACTGGCTGTACCGGATGTTCCAGTTACAAAGTCGGTATAGGGCCGATTGCCAGGTCCATTGGCATTACTGTCCTGCCCCCACAACAGAAATTCAATAGCATGATATCCTGTAGCTACATTTACTTCACTTTGTTCTTCGGTATCACCTCCTGTCTGGTTAAGGCTTTGCAGCAATTCCTTGGTCAGTTTAGGATACTGATTTACTTTGTTAATGATACCTGCATTGGCATTCCCCACTACATAGTCAATGTAAGACTCATCCAAGGGCCAGGAGTTAATAAGTCCTTCTGGGCCATTTTCATTGTCTATCGGCCCACCATAAAAACGAAAAGCCTCTGTCTGTCCATATGGCATACGGGCTGCTTTCCAAGCTGTTTTACAGTCTTCCAGTCCTTGGGCTGTAGGGTTTGCTGCAAACACATCAATCTTTTGTTGCAAGGCTACCGCAGTTGTATAACTATCTTCATAGGAAGCATATACAATTGAAGCATAGGTTGCAATGGCTTCTTTTTCGAGTGTTTCTAGCGAAGGAGGCAACACCTCATCTGATTTTTTACAAGCTGATAAACAAAGGAGTATGGCACATCCATACATAAAATAGTTGCTTTTCGAAAACATATAGGTATGTGGATTAATCAGTAGTTTAGAATTAGTCTAAAACCACACAAAAATAGAAAGGGAGATTTAGAGATGCAATTCTTATTTAGACTTTTTCTAAATAATTAAATTAAACAAATAGAAGAAGGTCTTTTAAAATATATAAACGACTGATTTTGAGCCACATAAAAATCCATTCAACGATATCGAAAAAAATTATTCTCTCTTGCCACCATTGGCACCGTTTGCGTGTCATGTATACAAGCATGTTTTATTTTTTAATCTACTTTTAACTTTTTTTTAGCTTTATGAAAAAACCATTCTGGTTACTCGTACTCGTATTTATTTCTTTACTAAGCTGCAAAGAAACGACTGTTGAGCCTGCCATTGTAGGCTGGTGGACATGGAAACAATCGGTTGGTGGCATAGCCGGAACCACCGAAACACCTGCCTCTACTGGAAAAAACAAAAGCATCGAATTTCGAGCCGATCATACAGTTCGATGGTATGAAGGCTCCACACAAGTCCGACAAAGCACCTATACATTGACCAAGGAGAAAAGCAGTATCTCTGGCAAAGAAGTAGATATGCTCACATTTGCAGACCAGACCATTAAACAGTCATATGCCATTAATAATAATACACTTACATTGGAAGAAGAATGTATAGACTGCTATAACATTACCTATGACAAGGTCTTGTCTGAATAAGCACCTGAAAAAGTCATTGTTCAACCCCTGCCAACTTGCCCAAATGCACTTGGCAGGGGTTCTTTTTTCGGTCTGGATCAGGCCAATCAGCATTAGCTACTCTGCACAAACTATCGTATCTTTGTCCAAAACAAACCTCACTTGGATGGCATGAAGATTCGCGTACTCCACACTGCCGACTGGCATATCGGCCACAGGCTGCACGATAACGAACGATATGAAGAACACCAGCTTTTTCTGGACTGGCTGCTCGACACCATTGAAAATCAACAGATTGATGTATTGATTGTAGCCGGAGATATTTTTGACAACGGTTATCCCAGTCACGAGGCACAACTCCAGTACTATCAGTTTCTGCGGGGTCTGGCACAGACCCGTTGCTACAATTCGGTTATTGTAGGCGGCAACCACGACTATCCGGGTACACTCAATGCCCCCCGTGATATTCTGGCTTTGCTCAATATCAAAGTAATTGGCAAGGCTTTCAAAGACCCTAGCAGTCAGATCATTCCTATTTATGACAAGCAAAAACAGATGCAAGCCCTGGTTTGTGCAGTGCCGTTTCTGCGGGATCGGGACATCCGAGAAGCTGTGGCAGGCGAAAGCTATGAACAAATCGAAGAACGCATCCGGGAAGGTATTATCAAGCATTACCAGGTGCTGGCCGAAGCAGTATCTGAAGTCCGCCAGCCCCACATTCCGATACTAGCCACTGGACATCTGTTTACCCAAGGCGGCGAACCCTCCGATCCTGCCGAGTCACGCGAATGCAGCGAAAAACCTATTCATATTGGTACGCTAGGCAATGTGTCTGCCCAAGATTTTCCGCCTATCTTCGACTATATTGCCCTGGGGCATCTGCATCGCACACAGATGGTCAATAAACAGACCCACATTCGGTATTCTGGCTCGCCTATTCCACTGAGTTTTAGTGAATTTTCGGACAAAAAAAATGTCCTGGTCATAGAATTCGAAGACAACAAAATGAGCCAGGTAATCCCCGTTCCCGTACCTAGCTGGCGTAAGCTGGTGCGGTTTAAAGGAAGTCTGGAAGCCATTGATAAAGCCATTCAGGCATTTGACGACTCGCAAGAGCTCATGCGTATCTGGGCAGAAGTCCGCATCGAACTCGACCACTACGACCCCAATGTAGTGCAGAAAGTTCAGGAGATGGTCAAAGACCGACGCATAGATGTACTCAAGCATAGGGTTATCTACACCCAGGCACATCGGTCACTGGACGAGCAGATTGGCACGGAAAAAAGTCTCCACGACCTGACCCCCGAAGAGGTTTTTCTTCGCAAATGCGAAAGTGAAAATCTGCACCAAGACCAATACCCCGAAATGCTCCAAGCATTCCGGGAGTTGCTGGAAGGCCTCCCCCTAGCCCCCTCCTAAAGAGGGGGAACTAAAAACGTATGGCAGATAAATTATAGGAAAAATTAAAATTAATAGCAACACCAAACCTAAACTCCGTTAAGTTCCCCCTCCTCAGGAGGGGGCTAGGGGGAGGCCGATTATGAAAATACTCAGTATCCGGTTAAAAAACATCAATTCTTTACGCGGCGAATCCTATATTCCTTTTCATGAAAATCCGATTTCAGAATCGGGTCTGTTTGCCATTGTAGGGCCTACAGGAGCCGGAAAAACGTCTATTCTGGATGCTATTACATTGGCCCTATACGGCTATGCGCCCCGCTTTGGCACCGGTTCGGCAGAGAAAATCATGAGTTACCATACGGCAGACTGCTTTTCGGAAGTGGAATTTGAGACGGATGGCAAATTCTATCGCAGCAAATGGGCTTTGTGGCGTAGCCGAAACCGACTCGATGGAGACATTCAGCCACCTAAAATGGAGCTGACCGATCTGGAACTCAATGAAATAATCGAATCCAAATTGACGGATGTCCGTGAACGGGTCACCCTACTGACAGGACTGGATTATCCAAGATTCCTGCGGTCTGTGATGCTGGCCCAGGGCGACTTTGCCGCTTTTCTGAAAGCTCCCGAAAAAGAAAAAGGAGATTTATTGGAAAAAATTACTGGCACTGATCTATACACCCGCATTTCCCGCAAAGCATTCGAACGCCGCAAAGCTGAAGAAGAACGGCTCAAAGACCTCGAACGCATGTTGGATACTTCGTACCTCCTTACCACCGACGAACAGTCCGCCCATCAGGCTCGTATCCAGGAGCTTACCCAGCAAAAAAGTCTTCTTTCAGACACCCTTCTCCGTCTGGATCAGTACCGTCAGTGGCTCAATAGTATGCAGGAGTTAGGCCATCAGAAAGAAACCCTAACCCGGCAAATTGGACAGCTGGAACAAGAAAAAAGCCTCCATATCAATGATTTTCAACGTTTTGAGTTGCACCAGAAAGCCATGGTTCACCGTACCCCACTGGCCGAAATTCAGGTGATGCATTCGCATATTTATAAGCTTGAAAAAGACATCCGAGACCTTGACGAACGCATTCCCTATGCAGAAGAAACTTGCACCCAGATTGCCGAACAGGTAGCAACCCTGCGTACCCGACTGGCCGAACTCAAAACCGAACAGGAACGTCTAATTCCAAAGCTGGAAAAAGCTTCTGTGCTTGCACATGACATTGAAGGTATTCAGAAACGCATCCAGGAACTCAAAGAGGACTACAAAGCACAGGAACAAAAATTAAAATCACGGGTGTCTCTAAGTCCCTATGGAGAAATGCATCCACAAAAGACTCAGATTGATACACAAAGTCGCCTGATTGCGGCAGCCATTCAGGAAAAGCAACTGAAAATCAAGGAAGTACTACAGGAGCAGAGACGTGAAAACCTACAGGAAACCGAACAAAAACTCACCCAAGAACTCGATTATTGGAACACTCAGCTTTCACGTGCCAATTACTACAAAGAAGAAGAGCAAAAACTTGAAACCCTGCGTCTGCACTACAAAGAGCTGAAAGATTCGACCGAAAAACGAGAAAAAGAAATCCAGAACCTTCGGGAACAGGAAACCGCTGCACAGGAAAAATTGTCTGTACTTCAACGGATTTACGAACTGGAAATTACCATACAAACCTACGAGCAAGCCCGCGAAAAACTCACTCCTGGCCAGCCTTGTCCGCTGTGTGGTTCCGAGCACCATCCTTTTGCCGAGCATCTGCCCGTTATCGAGCCTGCCCAAAGCCGCCGCAACCGTGACCAGCAGCAGCTACACTACCAGGAACTTAGCCTTGCCCTGCGTGATTATACCGAAAAACAAAACCAGGAACGTGGCAGCCTCCACCTACTCACCGATCAAGGAAAACAGAGCAAAGACCGTCTAGACAAACTGAGTCAGGAGTTTGCAGCTGCCCTACAGACTGCCACACTTCCTATACAGATTCAGGACACACAGTCTATGGAACAAACCATCCAGCAACTGACTGAAGCCCGAAAAACCCTACGGGACAACATGCAGCTATACGAACGGCTACAATCAGACATAGCATTTCTGGAAGAAAAATATACCCTCAATCAACTCAGAATCAAAGTTATAGAGGAACAAGAACACCTAGACAGAAAAAAGAAAGAATATGTGGCCCTGGTAGGCAATCAGGATCCCAAACAACTCAAGGAAACCCTACAAGCCCAACTGAAAACCGCCGAAACCCAGTACCAAGCGGCAGAAACCGATCACCGTGAAAAAACAACCCTGATCGAACTACAAAAACAACAACTAGCCGACCGTCAGAAAATGCTTGCACAGGAAAATCAGTTGGTAGGCAGAAAAGAAGAACTGCTTCTGGCCAGTCTCGTCGGCGATTCTTTTGACAGCCTGGAATCCTTGCGTGAAGGTCTGCTGGACGATGCAACCGCAGACACCCTGAAAGCCCGAAAAGAAAGCCTAGATACCCAACTAAACCAACTACAAGGAGCATTCCGACAAACCGAACAATCCTTACAACAATTACAATCCGACCCACAAACCGATCAGACACCGGATGCGATCCTTCAGCAAATCATAACCGCCCGAACCGGTCACGAACAGGCCATTACAGAAATTACCCGACTTCAGCAAACCCTAGAACACCACGAAAAAACCATTCAGAAAAATGAGAAGACGCTACAGGAAATTGAACAACAAAAGAAAGAACTGCAACGCTGGCATGCCCTCAAAAGCCTGATTGGTTCAGCAGATGGCGCAGAATTCAATAAATTTGCCCAAGGACTCACCCTTGCTCGGCTTGTACAACTAGCCAACTACTACCTAAACCAACTCAATCCCCGCTACCAGATACGCCGCATCCCCCAAACCGACCTTGAACTCGAAATTCTAGACCATGACCAGGCAGATAATATTCGTCCCGTACGTACGTTATCTGGTGGAGAAACCTTTCTGGTCAGCTTGGCTTTAGCCTTAGGCCTGTCAGATATTGCCGGACGCAAAACCCGTATCGAGTCCTTGTTTATTGATGAAGGCTTTGGAACACTTGATCCTCAGACACTTGACATCGTTATTACGACACTCGAAAACCTACAGGCTAGTGGAAAAATGATTGGTATTATCTCACACGTAGAAGCCCTGAAAGACCGGATTTCCACGCAGGTACAGGTGGTTCGGCAGGCAGGAGGCAATAGTGTGATTCGGGTGACAGGATAAATTTGATGTTTACGTTTTCGTTCCTGCAACTACTAACACCCAAAAAAGGCATAGGTGTTGATCAAAAAAAACAGAAAATACGGTAAGAAATTTGAGAAAATCATGCCTGTAGTAGAATTAAAAAATGTGGCATTTTCTTTGCAGTGTATGTTTGAAAGAAATATACCAGAGACGCAAAATAGAAAATAGTACTTTATCAAGATCAACAGGCACATAACGCAAAAAATGTACAACCTAAGCACTACATAACATCTAAAACGATCGGTATCCGATATACTGTAAATATTATGTGTATATAGCTTTACATGTAAGAAAAATAATAGAAATAAATACTTTGCAGATATTAGATTTTGAAGGGCATAATACGCATCACACACACAAGCTATAGTGAAACAGCTTGACAGACAGACTGACTGGCTGTAAGCATATAAGTTAAAAAAATCGTAATTCTTCAAATCTAACTGCCAGAAAAGTACGTATACAGAATATAGGATATGGTTTCACAAATGCATCTAAAGTATATTTATCACAGCTATAAAGATTCCAGAAATTTTAAAAAAAGTTGCCATCTCGAAACTTTTTACTATCTTTGATTTGTAAACGACTATGTAACAAAACCGGATAAAAATGATGACAAACACCTATTTAGAGACCGGAAGTACAGCCACTACTCCTTCTACCGAAGCACTGATGGAACAAACTGCTTTGTTGTTCAGTGATTTTGCAAAGTCTGTTGCTGCTGATAATGAATCTCACCTGAAGCTTTCAGACGAGATTCGACTTTTAGAACAAAAAGTAGAAGAGGTAACACAAGTACTTAGCAAATCTACTCTCTCGTATATGGTACGCTTCCAGCTAAAAGACGACCTGGAATACTATAATGATATGATTGAGAAAAAACGACAACAATTACAAGTACCTCCCATTTAAATTCTTAATGTAGCTATACTTCACAAAAGCCCTTCAACGGGCTTTTTTTTTGCTTTTCCTCTTTAAAGATTGCAACATTAATTGTATATACATATATTTGAGCTGCAAGTTTTGAATTGTGCAGAATGAGCTTGGTAAAAAAGGCTTGTTGCTCAAAAATCATGGCTTAAAATATAAATTGTATGGAATTGGAGAAAGAAATACAGCAGTTACGCTTCAAAAACGAATACCAGAAGTTATTCTTAAATATAATCTATACGTCCAACTGGCTGAATCTACGACAGATTCAGCTGCTCAAGCCCTACGGATTGTCGCCTCAGCAGTATAACATTTTGCGGATACTTCGTGGCCAATATCCACATGCAGCTACTGTTTCTCTACTCACAGATCGGATGCTAGACAAAAGTTCCAATGCCTCCCGGCTTGTAGAAAAGCTACGACTTAAAAACCTAGTAGAACGAGAAGAATGTCCCGAAGATCGTCGGGCAGTCAATGTCAAAATCACCGATAAAGGACTACAAGTACTGACTAGTCTGGATACGGTTATAGAAAAAGAAGAAAAACTATTTCAAGAATTACCTGAAGCAGAAGCTCAAAAATTCAATCAGATTCTGGATAAACTGCGAGAGGTTTAAAAATCTCTTTTTTGTACTCCACCCAACGCTTAATTAACTGACTATCAACTGATTGAATAGTTAATTGTCATTAGTAACCCATTTGACAATCAACTATTCAATCAGTTAAGTGAGCTTGTGTTAAAAATAATCATTTTTTGACCATTCAGCTACTGAAGCATCAAACTCGCATTTTATTTAGAATTGCTCTGGTTTGGCATTTTTAGCATTAAAACCAAATGATGCACCAAAACGAAGCCCTTCACGGCTAGGAATAAGGTACGCATTGACGGGAATGTTAAGCTTACCAGATCTTAATGATTTTCCAAAAGCCACTACAAATCCACTACGCCAATACAAATCGCCACGACTATCAATCCGACGAATGTAAGCTCCTGGCGTGCCCTGAGGCAGGTCGTCTTTGCGTATCCATTTTCCATTCTGCCAAAAACCTTCGCTTTCGGGTACAAAACTCACCGAAGGACCAAAGGCAAGCTCCCATCCACTTTTGTTGCTCCGTAAGCCGTGCAAAATCGTCAGACTAGGAAACAGCAATCCCTGATCTATGCCCGTAACCATCGGCACAAACTCGAACAACGCCTGAAAATTCCCTTCGTTCAAGTATTGGGTTTCAAACTGATATCCAAACTGAAACATCACTGGAGTAGCCTCAAAGCCGCCTTCAGTACGTGGAGCTTGTAGATAGTTTGTCAAAGTACCTCTAAATACGGTAATCCCCATCCGAGGCCCGTCCAGTTTCAGGCGACTCTTATACGGATTGTTTATAGCATTATCAAAAGTCTCTTTTTTGGACAGTTTCTGTACTAGATTGGCATCATTATCCAAACCAAAAAATTCCCGAACACTTATCCGCATAATGGTCTGAATTTCAGTAGGAAAAAAGAGATATTCATGGATAGATGATTTTTCTACAGTACCTGTTTTCACATCCACAAGCCTCAAAGTAACCACGAGGGTTTCTCCTAGTTTTTCTACACTTCCAGTAAACATTTTTTCGGATTGGATGAGCTTCCCTACTTCTACCAAACAAATCCTGCCATAGCAATTACTGATGTCCAGTTTATTTTTCTCCATCAAATACGCCACATCGTATTTATCAGTTACTTGGAAACGTTGGAGTTTATCAAGCTCAATTCGAACCAGATTACCCATCTGAGCAGGATCATATTCAATGCCTTTGGTGTCAATATTGAGTACGGTCATTGTTTGTGCGTACGATAATTGGAGGGCCATGAGGTAGGCTGTCCAAAGTCTAGTAATCTTCTGTTATAATTCGAGTACTTTTGTTCTTCTAACTACTTGATTTTCAGATAAATGCTCCTTGTTCCATTGGGCTATATCTGCCATAGAAATACTTTCCA